>Ga0228711_1002176_pt1 | contig 29891 bp, 13 predicted proteins | sample MedpolnodulmetaG_2_FD_177996 | JGI IMG/M metagenome (GOLD analysis project Ga0228711, IMG submission 177996) | Root nodule microbial communities from Medicago polymorpha collected in Santa Monica, California, United States - brown nodules | ecosystem: Host-associated > Plants > Roots > Nodule... | reverse complement strand
AATATTAATTTATAAGAAAAAAAAAAAAAAAAAAAAAAAAAAAAAAACAATCAAATTTGATGTTTGAAGCCTTCATACCACAAACAGCATACTTAATATATTACATAATACTCTACAAATTGACAAGCCACGTCGAACTGCAGTCTCACGGAATAAATTATGTAATAACCAACACTAATCTGATCATTGAATACGAAGGCTATGATTAGCTAGTCATTGCTCACAGTATTATCATAACAGATCGACAATAACCTTCAGTGACGTCTCTAATATTTCATGTCCCACAAACACAATTCACCAAATAAATCAGCTCTACAAACACAACACTAACAACTTGGAACACGGGAATCAAAAGTCATCCCACAATATGAGGTATGTTTTCAAAAGCGGCTAGAAAAAAAATTATTGGAAAGGAAAAGAATTGTACTTAAAAAGCTACCACCACAGTGGAATCCAGAATAGATCGCACATCAGACCGATAATGTATCTACTGAATGCTTGCATGTGCACAAATCTGAATCTTAATTGGGAAAGCAAATATGCCAACATTTTAAATTGACTACGATCTAACAATTATATTTTATCGACAATTAGAAAGTTACACGGACATGGAATGCAAGCGGGCAACGATTAAAATAAAAAAAAATAAAAAAAAACATAAATGAGGGAAAAAGATTTGGTAAGTTAGTTTTGGGACAAAGCAAGTACTATTATTGAAACATTACTAGTATGATTAGCCACAATTAATAGTCATCTAACATCTTAGGAAAACATAAACAATATTACATATCTAAAATGCTCACTACAAACATGTATGGAAAACATGTGTCATACTCTTAGATATTCGCAAGAGCAGTAAAACACCTTCAAGAAACAAACTTGTACCAAACAAGACAATTCAGAGAAATTTATATCAAATAAAATTAGACAATCTTCTAGAACAAATGCGCAGTCTGAATCTCTAGCGAGCGCGCCTAGCAAACGAATTTCAAAAGGTTCAACTTGTTCCTAACGAAAGCAATTTGCAAGGCTGGTCACTTGCCTCTCACAAACACAACCTCCCCAATACGCACGATTCCTACATAGAATTTTCGTTTTACGATTAAGCACGAGTACCATTCAAATTGAAGTTTTAGTTCAGCACCCACTGACTATTAATAACAGAGGGTGAGCGGATCGAAATGACAGCATTAATCACCTGTAAAATGCATAATTCAACGCTTGCCACGATGCCCGCCACCTGACCTCCCAGGGTTGCGAGCGAATTGGAACCGTAAATTGACCGAGTTGCGGTCAAGCTCGTCAAATTTGTAACCTGCAAAATTAAGGTTCATTGTTTTACGATGAAAAACTAACCACATCTGGACAGCCAAAGAGGGTGGCAGCAGGCAGATATTATAATACGTGTGCTATACCTTACCTCAGCTTAAAACATAATAAACCTGATATACATCTGCTAACGTTCAAATCCAGTATCCAACATAGGGGAACATGTGATACCTTCACTTAATATGAAAGGGATTAAACTTGTTGGTTAAGAGAAGGAAGAGGAAGAAGGGTGAGCAACCTTCAGTGAGTCTCCGTTCCCCATTGTTGGACTGTCTCTGCTTTTGGGCATTTGTCGAAATGAAGAATACTTGAAGAATATATTCTACGATAGTTTAAGTATCTATGCAGCATTAAAACATAACTTGACATGAAAAGCTGATTACGCTGCTAATAGTTGGAAATGTGATAGTCCGAAACAAAGAAGGCTTAATTAGTCAGGAAAACCACATATTTTGTGCAGCAAACAGGCGCAGATGAATAGCTCAAACTAGGAAGCGAGCACCCTCCATAATTTGGAAATATCAAAATGGATGGCATTCATGATTGGGATAGATAAGAAAGTATATTCACACGGTTAAACACGGAGCTGTTACTTAGTTTATTGCGAACACTACCAAGTAGTACTCCCCACTCTTATCTGGATGCTTGCCTAGTATCCTTGCCATAAATTTTCAAAAAAATATATATATCCTTGCCATAATTTCTTTATATCATTTCCACTGTACACGCTCCAGTCAGACAGTCAGTTTTATCTATTACTAAAACCAATTATGCATCTCTTATCAGTTACCTAAGAGTAATTCCACGCTCTTGATGCAGTGCCATGAGAGGAAGATTGATCATAAATTACCAAAATACACTGTTATTACCAACTCCACGACAGGACATACCAGGAAAAAATATTCTACAGCAATTTCACTAAAATCAGCTCATTAAGGGAATAAAGAAATTGAACACACTGCCGTGGAAAAATGTATGAGGTTGTTGTTACAAGGATAAAAGAAAGGGAAATATTACCATGCAATGCATCCATGGCAGTTGCTGCATGAGCCGGACTTACAAAATCAACAAAACAAAGCAACAGTGGATCACCCCCAGGCTGCACATAATCCCAGTCAAAAATCAATCAATGCAAATAATATAATTTTTATTCTTTTTAATTTAACTTACCTGTCTTGATTCCTTGCTGACAAGTCTAACTTCTTTGTAGCCAACAAAAGGACGAAAAATATCTATACAGTGTGTTAAGGCCTTAAGGAAGAGGAATCAACAATGAAAAACAATAGACTAAGGGTAACCAGATGAAAGGATACGGGCTACTTCGCGTCTTGTGCAGTTGGAAGGTAAACCCTCCACAAATAGTGTATTGGTAGCACCAGGTGGAAGCAAATGGTCAGGCCTTCCACCACTTAATTCCAGGATTTGGTCTTTTACATTTGTTCTTCGGTCAACTCCCCCCATACTTGTGACATGAGAATCATCAATAGAATGACTGGGAACTCCCCCGTCAATGGTTCTAGTAGACTGTCCCGAACCATGAGATGAAATCTGCAGCAACATATACAATAAGTTAACCTAAAACATATAGGCTTGTTTACATGCCATATTCGTCACAGTGTGACGAACCTAGATTAAACAGGTGTCCAGTCCAGTTGCATAAGTTATCCCATCACATGCTCAGAGTGAATGGATGGAAATTCAGAAAAAGGAAGATTTTAAAATCTCGCATGCACAATGTAATCCCGCATTTTTTCTAAAATCTTCTTTAAAGAAAAAGAAAGGGCGTTTCAATTTTTACCGTGAGCCCTCGAAATCTCCGAGAGAGAACTTTAGAGCTAAAACATTACTTAATGGAAATAATTTGAGCATGAGTCTAAGGATTAAAAATGCACTTAATTAATTTTGTATCTTATCAGTATTCATATACATAGCAACGGAAAGATAAAAAAATAGATCCTAGTGGCCTAAAAAAATCAACATACCGAATAGGGCTATAGAAAACAAGAACAGATAATTGGTCATTTAAGGACAGGAAAAATAATTAATACCGCATTACGGAGGTAACGCTCATAGGATGCATCAAGGGATTCGGTATCTCTAATTACTTGGAGCCTTCCTCTATCATCGTCATGGGGAAAGTAATTTGCCAAGTTATGAACGCCCGAGACATCTTCAAAATTAAGCAACATTGAAATTAATGAGAAGAGAAAGATTGAAGAAAGGAATCATTTGCATGATGAATGTAGATTAATTAATTGAGATATAAGCCAAACGATACCATAATTATGAATTTGAAACTGTATGACTTGGCTGTTTAATCATTGTTGAATTATATATCACCAAATGAAAGATTTGCCTAAAAGTTAGACAGATCTAGGCTTAAGGATGTATATGAGGGTAAGTTTGAAAAATAAATAGGGAAAAAACCATTTAGAGTCTTAGAATTTGTGGTTGGGCCTAACAACCCCACAAAACCGGATTGTGAGGTGAGGATTGCCCCATTTATAAATACATGTTCAGGTCATCTCTTATCCAATGTGGGACTCTTTAACATAGAGAAAACTCTTCCAAATCAGCAGAGGGGCGTCAACACTGTTTGCGCCCTGCAGTCTATTTCTATGTTTAAGTCCAACAAATTGTCATGTCTTTATTCTCGTAAATCAGTTATGATAACTGGCAATTTTAGTTGCTTTTCAATTTAATTTAGTATGAGATGTGATGAATGATTCCTGGTAGCATTATGTTAGACAATGTTTTCAACAGTAAAAAATAATAGGCTTAAATGAACTTTTGGGCCCCCTAACTTTGCAAAAGTTGCGATTTTAGCCAATTTAGCCCCTCAACAAAAAACTTTGCACTTTTGGCCCCCTAACTATACAAAACGCAATACAAAAATAGCAATTTTGGCCCTCTAACTTTAAAAAAAAAAATTGCACTTTTGCAAATTTTGGGTATGGTTAGATATAGATACCCTGAAAGCTTGTTTTTGCTAAACATTAACGTGGTTACCAAAGAGTAATCCCAAAGTTAACCTGATACCAACTATATTACTTTCAATCTCATTGATTGCAACATTAGAAAAGTTAGTAATCCCAAAGTTAACCTGATACCAACTATATTACTTTCAATCTCATTGATTGCAACATTAGAAAAGTTGAGAATCAGCTTGTGACTAGTGTTCAACTGATTCCCAACTCTTCAACTGGTTCAAATCCATTATCACATGCATCAAATTTGTAAACTTAAGAATAGTTTGATTGTTAATGTATCAACACAGATCCATAAAAATGGTTTCACAATTGACCCAAATATATTAATGAAATACTCTTACATGGTTTTCATTTCTTGAAAATTTGATATTTTAAGCAGTTTTCAACTGTTCAAACTAGATATATGGGAGTATCTTAGAATGTAATACAGTAAAAGTTAAAATAAAACTTAGAAAATAATAAACTAAAAAATAAAGAAAACATTTTCAGTATTCCATAAACCAATAGATTGCCCACATCAAATCTTATTTGTTTATTTAATAGCCATGAATCATGTAGAGTTTACTCCAAAGAAATATAAGTCCACCACTGCTTTAGATAGATCAGAACTGTTACATTTTTCCTACGTACTAATGACTATCAATTAATAATGTGTGGTTAATACTTATAGACCATACCACCTTTTATAGAAAATGGCATAGAGCAATAAAGTACATATCATACAGATGTCAGATTAATATATTTATTCAAATGCATTCTATGGTTAAATTGCAAATGATAAATCAGATAGAGCTTAGAAGCTGTGAAAAGACAGAAACAAAGATGCCAGGGCATGTTGTTGAATTGAGGAATGAGTCCAGAAAATAGTGAAAAATATGATTGCAATTTGCAATAACTTCAAGTCAATGATTTTATTCAAATAGTAAAAGCTATTAATTGAAAGAAAAAAAACACATCACAAAATTCAGCGTCCAAAAAATAGCTAGCACAATAAAAGGCATACAGATGAATTTCCACTACCAAAACATAAGGATCCGGATTCTCTAACTTTGTGGCGCCGAAGATACCCTAACTTTCAACTCATAAACCTCCAGATTGATCTTATGCTTCATATTGTGCCATCTGGCTTTACCTTTTAATTTTTAAAAAATTAAAAAAACAAAAGAAATATGACCCACAAATTCCATCTTCTTCCTCTGCCATACATCTGCCATTAGAGAACCATTATCGACTCCGACCACCACCACAACCACACCTCTCTTACCGATTTACCTGCCTGTGCCTCCACCGTCACTGACCCATATGTGCTATGTTTTAACAAATACATAAATAAACCCCATTTAAAAAGCTATTTTCACCACCATATTAATCTCTTCGGCGTCATTTTTTATTTACAAGCAGCATCACAATTGGTGTATGCTGTAAAATTCAAACCAGCATATGCATTACATAGTTCCACCAATTAAACAGTTATATTCTAATTCTAATCTTTTACATTTTGAAGTACAATTTCCAAAATTAACATTTACATGACAACATAGTCATATGTTGTTCTGTGGTGCCTCTCTCTTGAACAACACAAATATTTTTCAGCGAGAAATTTAAAACTCTAAAAATTTGTGAAGTGTCGTGATGTAACCACAAAGCTTATGATCTTGAATGGTCGGAGTCTACAGACATGGTGCATACAAATTTGGATTAGTCGAGACAAGATGGCGGCGGTAGTCAAGAAAGACAATGATGCTCAGAGTTAATCATGGAGGTTTGGTTTTACCTAGGGCAGTGGCGTGGCAGAGGAGTCAAGAGAGAAACATGTCTTTTTGCTTTGTGTTTTTTAGAGAAAAAATTACACATGGCACCATGCGAAACATAAGATCCATGTGATAGCTTATAAGAGTTGAGAGTTAAGGTAACTTTGACGCCATAATCCCGATCCCAGGCATAATTAGGCACTTCTTAAAACAGACAGAAACAAAAAACAATAATAATACTGATAATTTTCATTGAAGTGTATAAACCCAAATTAAGTTTGACAATTGCATTTTCATTTTAGGCAAACTGTATTTACTTGTTACATTCCTTATTTATATGAATGCACAATATGATAGTGACAGCGTATCCAAGTTAAAAAAAAAAAGGGTACACCAAACAGCGCTAAAATTAAAACATTAACACAGATCAAGAATTCTTAAACATGTATACAAAACAACCAACATCCGGAATACAAATACCTATAACTAGGAACAACGTGAGATTCCCAATACGTATATAAAAGGTAAAAGATTGTAAATTATTTAAAAAAGTTGGGATGGATTCAGTCCTCATACAGAGAAAATCGGAACAGTGAAAATCACGATTGGGAAAGCTCAATGGTTTAAACGCACGATTTGGAAATCCCGAGATTGAAAAGGGGAAAATTATGTAAATTTCGATAAGAAAACCTAGCGAATGAAAAATGATAAATATGGGAAGTAGAAACCCTAAATTGGAAAAAAAAAAAAAATGAAGGGTAAAAATGGAAGAAGAAATTGAATACCGTAATCGGTACGGGGACGTTTGCCGGGGATGGTAGAGGGAGCGTGCTGCTGAGATTCGGCGTATCTCCAATAAGCGTCAGACATGACGGTGTTGGCGACAGACAAAGTACGATGAGTTAGATTGTGAATACGAATGGTGTGTTCGTTCAAGTCTACACGAGGTGCTTCCTTAACTCAACAGAAACACAACACAACTTCCTGTTCGATGTTGTGAACTCCTATGAACCTATCTCGATTTGTCTCCGTTTACTTTCTGTCCTTTGTTTTAATTTCTTTTTTTAGGAAAATTTGTTTTTTGAAAAGAAAAAAAAATCATCTATGTTTGTTTTTTGTGTAGTGATATTTGTACGTTCAATTGATGACAACAACTTTGGTGACAACCTTGTTTTTCTCTCTTTTTATTGGTCAAAAACAATGGAAAGAGAAAAAGAAAGAGAGAGAATAAGAATGTCATGTGAGTATGAGAGAGAAAGTTGTCTAAAACTTGTCATATAATGGTTGGACAAATATCATTTGTCTTTTTTTTTTATGAGTAGTAATGTCGGTATGAGAGAGAAAGTTGTATAAATATCATTACTCTTTTTTTATCTAGTAGCCTAGTGGTCAAAACTCACACAATTAAACGTGGAGAAGTGGGGTGATCGGAGTTCGAACCCCAGCCCCTCCATAAATTATACAATATCTCTGCCAACTGAGTTAGGCTCACGGGACCTCTATCTTTATTTTATTATAACTTTATAAGTCATTTTCACATGTGTATCAAGAAAGAGAAAGAATATTTGTATAGTCATTTTTTTGACAACTTTTGTGATAATTTTTTCTTTTATTTATATTAGATTTTTATTTTCTCGCAAAAAGAATGACATTCACGTGTTTGTCTTTTCACTCTTTTTATTGCGCTAATATTTGAAAAGTATGAACGGTATTTTTATAAAAAAATTCTTTTGATTAAAAGTAAGAATATAAATGATTTTTGCTTTCAAATTATAATAAATAAAGTAACCATGATTAACTATTTCAATAACACTAACAACAATCTTTATTATAGAAAAAAGTTGTTTAAGAGTGTAATTAAGATAATAAAAAAGTAAGTATAAACATACTCATTTAGTTTGTTACACTTTTTAAAAGATAAAGAAATAAAAATTGGCCATATATATATACTCATATCATTTTTGTCATTTTTTTAATATTTAAATTTATTCCTATCCATTTGTTACATGCGTTATTTGTATTGAAAATTAAGGGCGTTTTTGAAAAGGGGAAAAGTCAACTCAAAAGAGTTGAAAAAGGTTACTTTCTTTATATATAATATAGATATAGATTCTATTGTTTTGGTTTTCGTGTCAATATTTATTTTTCGTTGTAAATGTGTGGTTGTCACATAAATTGTTCTTTGAATAACACATCTCATTGAGAAATATAGTTAATGTTGTATTGGAAATAAAAATGATGATAGAGTGATAAATGGTAAAGGATGTGGTAAAAAAATCAGTAATGATGCATTGTTGTAAAACTTATAATAAAACCAAAATATATTTTTGAATGCTTATAATATAATACGGAGTCTTAAAATTTGTGAATTTTACTTTTTGAAAATTGGAAAATTGTTTTTTGCGATGTAAAACTTAATTGTTCTTTCTATTTTTAGTTCTTTTAACTAGTGTCATGGGCATGGTTAGCAAGACTCTTCTTTTTATGAAAATTAATTGTGTATTGTTTATTTAATATGTAAAGTATTTTTTAAATTTCAAATTTATGATATTAATTGTTATTTTTTTCAATAAAACCATACAGAATCTTAATCGACCAAACTTACAAATGACCTAAACAACATAAATCAATTAAGAAAACAGGAATTATCAATAATATTGATTTAACGTTAAGACAATACTCCCTCGTCCCTAGAGCTGTCAAAACGGGACGAGCCATATGGGCCGGTCCGAAAGCCCGAATAAAACGCAGGGTTTGGGCTGAAAAATTGGAACCCGGATTTTTCCTGGGCTAAAGCCCAGCCGTAAAAGCCCGTAACCCGTTAGGACTACGGGCAGCCCGCCAAAAATTCAAGTGGTTTTTTTTGTGTGTTGTCTTTGTGTGTTACTTACTGGATAGCCCAAGTGGGTTTTTTTTTTTTTATTGTTTTTAAATTTTTACATCAGCTGCTATCTGTTATATTGTTCCCCTTCTGAGTTTATTTTTTTTACACCACTGTTGCTTTGAACATTCTGTTAAATAAGTTCTAAATTGTTTTCATTAGTGTTCTGTTATGATGAAATTCCATTTATTCTGAACTTCATTCTTAAGATTAAATAAATAAATATTCACTTATGCATATTGTTTATAAAAAATAGTTACATACATTAGTTAGTAAACTGTTTATTCTTTTTGAAATTTGCTTATGAAAAAAATAAACAATCAAATAGTTAAGTTATATTTATGCATACCTTATATTACTTAATTAAGTGGTCATGTTTTTATGCTTCTACATTCATTCTTGCTTTATTCTTTGATATTAGGTGTTTTTTTCTTTCTGTTAGTGTTGCTAGAGGCTTTTTGAGGGGTTTATCCTGTCACTGTTTTTGTACAGTTTTGTTTCTTGTATCTGTTCAGCATTTCTTATGGTTTGTGATGCCATTTATTTTAATAAAATTATTTTTTTGCTTTTTCAAAAAAATAATAATAATACGGGCCAAGGCTGGCCCGTTAGCCCGGGAGCCCGTATAGGGTCGGGCTCAAGCCCCATTTTTCCAGCCCATATTCAAACCGGGCTTTTCAGCCCGGTTCTAAAAAGCCCGTTGCCCGACCGGGCCAGGCCGCCCATTTTGACAGCTCTACTTGTCCCTTAATACTTGACACAGTTGATCTTATTACGCATGTGAATGCATAATTTTGAGCTTAAATATCTTAAATAATATATAAGAAAAAATTATGAAAATTTGATATTTTGAAAATACTCATCGAGACAAATTTAACGATATCTTATATGATATTATTTATCTTTGTATATTAATAGAAAAATATGGTCACAGTAAGTTAGGTCAAAATTTCACATTTTCAAATGGGTCGTCTATTGCGGGACGGGGGGAGTAGTATCAACGGAGAATCAGTGGTAAATGTCACACTCTCTGGTCTATTTGGATCGATGAGGTGGCATGTTTAGATCTCGTATACATTTGTGAACTTTCATATTTTACATCTCTGTATTTGACGCTCTCAGCCACCGTTTCCATTCTTCACGTATTGTCTTTCTTTCTCTCAAAGCTTTCCACCGTTCTCCTTCCTCCTCCCTTTTTTTTTCAAATAGCTCCGGCGAGATGTAGATTCGGCTGCGGTGGTGCGACAAGTACCTTTGTCCTCTACACCACCTTTTAATTGTCAGATCTGCAAGCAGTGCGGCATGTTTTCATATTTTTCGGCGGTTTGGCATATGAGTTTCTATAACGCGTTGGTGTATGGTTCGACCACCATTCGCGTCTGTTCTGATCAACGGACACTCTGTTCGTGGCTTGTTTTCTGTTGGTGTCGAAAACTCAAACATGGATAGTTCTCACGACTGTCTGGCCGCCTGTTTTTTGTTTGTTAAACAATAGAGTAGCCATTCACCTGGGTTTTGCAAGTTCCTGAAATACTTCTATTTGTTAATTGTTTCAACTAAGTTGTGTATCAATCCACAACAATATTAAATATTGTAATGCCTATTTTATTAGTAGAATTTAAATTATTTAGTTTCTGTGTCATTCCATAGCAACAAAAGTAATAAATTTAATTGTTTATTGAGGGAGAGAAGCTTTGAAAAAAATAGTTGTTGATATTACATTGTATTGTTTGCTGTGATTTTTCTTAGACTTATTTGAATATCTTTTCACAAGATTCAAACTACTTCCAATCTTTTATGCATATCAAAATTTAGTATCACCACAAGATAAATTTGATTTTGATATCATGTTTTCTCTTCTTTAATAAATATTCCTTTTAATATAGATTCAATAATGACAAAATTTCATTAGATAATCTTAAGGATACATTCGTAAAATTTTGAAAAAAAATAACATCTTTTTGACAGAAATAAAATATAGAAAATTACTAGACAAAAATATATATATATATATATATATATATATATATATAGATAGTTAAAACTAGATAAAATTTTCACATATATTACAGCAAATAATATTTTGAAATATCACTCTACACCACATCAGTAGACATCACGACGTTCATATAATGATTAAGAACTTGATAGTTTGTTAACGTAAAACATAGTATATATCTCTATTCCAATATTTTGTTTTCTCTATAAGCATTTTTTCACGAGCTTGGTGAATAACTCTACAACTCAATATATCATCGAAAAATGATTCAAGAAATTAAAGTAAGAAAATTTCTTTGAAAATAAAATATTTTTTAAAACAAAATGCTGTTTTTCTCACTCAATCCAATGTTTAAGAGTATTTTTTAAAAACGTTTGAAATATGTGATAAATTGACAAAAACTCAAAACATTTAATAGTCCAATGATCATCAGATCTTTGATATTAATTGAAATTGATGGAAACAAAAGAAGGAGAGTTTGAATTGTATTGACCATTTTTAAAATATTTATTCTCATATGACACGCATGAATCAAAGAGTCATATATAACACACGAAGAATGAAGAAAATGTGTATTGTATGAAAAATATATTGGTGGTCTGTGCATGTAGTTGATGGTGGTGGATGCGATTGAAATGCATTATTAAGAGATTCATATTTAATACATGAATTTTATATATATATTATTTGCAACATACATTGGTCATTCGTGCTTGTAGTTGATGGCGTTGTTTGTGATTAAAATGTAGGGTTAATTATTGAAATCGACCTTGTAATATATGTGAAATCTGAAAAATGATTCTGTAAAATAAAAAACACATATTTTAACCCTGTAATTTGATAATCTTATTATTTTTTGACCCTCTAATATTGTTGAAGTCCAAAAAAGCTACTTAGAGGTTGAACTTTTTCATGATTTTTTCAGACATGTTTAGGGCGTTAAAATATGACTTTACACAGAAAAATTTGAATTTTTCAACTAATGATGAATTAATTATGAATTTTTAAAGCGACAAAAACTCAAAAAACAAAACAACGAAAACCTCAACCTAGAATTCGAATTTTGAGTTGATTGTTTGCATTAACATCTATATAAATGCATAAAAAGGATCTGCAAAGTTTCGTAGCATTTCAAAGACGCTTCAATTTAATTTTATTTTTCAACCAAAACGTGCGAAATTGCAATTTTGTTCAGAGTAAACATTTACTTACGGGTCAAATTTTGTTCTCTAGTTTTGTAGGCATAGTTAAAACATCATAAAAACCTTCACCATGAAATTTTGAAGTTTTTAAACGAGATACGAATTAATTATGAATTGTTTAAGAAATTCATAATTATGGGTATAAAAAATTATGATAAGTTCATCCCTATTCGGAAAAAAAATCTAGTTCTTTTGTGCAAAACCATGTTTTAACATCCTAAAGATATATGAAAAAATTCAATCTTTAGATCACTTTTTTGGACCATGTGTATGTTATAGGGTGAAAAACTATAAACATCTCAAATTACATGGTTAAAATATGTATTTTTTATTTTACGTAGTCATTTTTCAGACATCGCGTACTTTACATGGTCAATTTAAGCAATTAACCTTTAAATTGTATGACTCAAAAAGTTGTGTTGAATTCATGAGAACGAGAGAGAAAAAATCATTTATGTCTGATTTATCTAATATTCAAAATGGTTTTTTAATTTTAAATGAATGATATATTAACTGTGTTCTTCTTTTACAATAACACCATACAAAGTCTTAATCGACCAAACTTGTAAGTGGCTTAGATAAACTAAAACAAAATGAAATCAATAACATTGACACACCATAAGTTTGTTTAAAATTAATTAATAATGATTATTAGCAACAATCAAACTACATCTAAAACCACCAAATACTCATAAGTTATGAAGGGTGACATTAACTCGCCATGTCTGAGCACCTTTTGATGACCCATTACCATAAAACCGCTACCACTCAGAATGCTTGAGCCGTTATACCACTTCGCATATCCAAAACAGAGAAAACTACTTACGCAACAAAATCAAAAAAACAATTAATGAAGCGAAACCAAACTCTCAAGTAAACCACAACTTACGACTAATTTATATTGCTGGTCATTCCAATTCTCTCCACACTATTGTCTTTGCTATTATAGACAAGTCCATCATCCTCTTCATCACCGTCACTTGCCACCATGAGTGTAACACCAATCTTAGAAATATATAATGACGGTAAATCAAACTTGTTAAACTTTATCAATGGCAAGAAATTCTCATAACTGAGTTTGAACAACTGAGTACAACGTTCATGATCTACTAAATGTATCATTTGGCATATGAAAAAAATATGTTCCTTCAAAGTCTTGGAAAAAGCATAGTGTCTAATAAAATTACATTTTTTGTTAATACATTGGAACCTTCTCAAAACCTCGAGGTAGTGACAATTGATTGTATGTCTCGATAGAGAGAGATAGAGTAAAAAAATGGAACGTTGATCAACAATGATACCATATTATGAGCCAACTCATAACAAGAAAACAAGTAACCGTGAAGGGACAGCCAACTATTTGTACCACTCAAATACAAACTAGTGGTGTTCAAAGACAAAATAATCAACAAAGTGGAATGATTGACAACCATTGAATATCCCTCCATGAATAATCAGTCTGGCTTAAAAGCTTTAGTATGTTTGTAGAGGCATTGTCGCCTTCCTTGTCAACACGAAACACTATCTACTTATGAGTTTACACTAAGATGTCATACCCTAAAGAGTATAGTAAATGCTCATAAAAAAAAGGCATTAAAAGTTTCATAACGAATCCACTGATTATGATCCAAAAGCAGTGTCTTGTTGTGATGTTTCTTATATTTGTCTGTATGCTACGCAATGTCGTGTCTTTCTTTATTTTAACCGATTATACACACACGAATGAATTTGCCTTCGTTTTTTTTTACTTTTGTGTAAAACTGGAGTAGTACTCCGCAACTAAATTTGGTGACCAACAATAATTACACGAATTGTAAAGAAATATTTGCACAATCTATACAAATGTTTGGATCTGCGGCGGTTTTGAAAAATTACGACAAGACATTGTAACTTTGAAAAAAATTAAAACGTGCTTCAACCCAAAAGGTTTTTTCTAGATTACCTTTGAAAAATGTGGATAACTTACCCACCAACTAATGAAAATGAGCAATTTATTGGTGGAGTCAAAATAGTTCATGGATACCACATAAAAATATGAATGTTCATTGGTTGAGGTAAATTACCCACCATTCTTCCATGGGTACCCTAGTTGTCACCTCAACAAAATCAAGGTATTATTGTAATCTTGTCAAACTTACATTGATTCTAAATGTGCATTACATTAATATTCACTTTAGTATAACTGGTCATCGTGAGGAACTACATGTTTCAATACGAGCTTTTTAGTGTCTTCTTAGTTCATTATTGTTTTTCTTAGTAGTACGAAGATAGTGAGAAGAGATCAAGAAATGAGACAGAGTGTGAGAAGAGAAAGCCGTAGTTAATTTTGAAAATGACAATAGTGCCTTTAAACTAGAAAAAATATAATATATAGTTTGATAGTAATTTTTAATAGAACTATTATTAAGTCAATCAAAATGCTAACAATGCAACAACGAAGACAAACCATTTTTACAAGAAAATTGACATTTGAACAATCATTTCTAAGCAACTTTTATGACAACTCACTCTTATATTTTCATTGTACTTTTATTCTCTTTCTTTTCTTTTCTCTCTTTATTGTTATTATCTAATAAAAAGAGAGAAAAAATGTTGTCACTAAAAGTTGTTTAAAATTTGTAGTCAAAATATCATTCCTCTTTTCTCGACATCCTGACTGTCTCAACCTTCCAATGACATGATACCTTCATGGATCGAATCTCCCACACAAACATTTGTGTCTCTTTGAAATAATACCAACTTCCTCTAGCATGAACAGAGTACCAAGAGTGTCAAATGTTTCTCTTCCTCACCAATTTTGCGATGGGAGAGCCATTAGGAGTAGATTACAAAATTGACAGAGGTATTATAGAGAAAGGCGAGAGAGACATCGAAGTAATAAATGAATAAGGTATATTTGAAAAAATAAACTTAATTACTTCTGTCACAAGCCTTTCTCCGCACTTGAGCGAAGAAACCAAAACTATGTGGGTCTCGTCTACTTCTTTCTTTATTTGATATACCTTTTCTCAACCAAACAAAAGAAGTGTCATATTTTTCCCCCCTTCTCTCTCCCTCTTACTTCTCTCTCAAGACAAACTCTAATATGACCCAACTTGACAATTGGTCCATTGTAGATCAAGATCTCCTTTACCTCAACTCTCCCTCACTGACACATTCTCCTACTCGACTCTCATTCACTGTTTCGACTAACCTTATGACCAAAAGCTCTGATTTTCTCCTACTATCTTCAAATGTTCTCCTAGTATACCAATCTCCATTGGCCATTGTTACCCACATGTAGGGATGTGCAACATATTCAGGTACATGGAAAAAATCTCATCCAAATTCAAAACCATATCCAAATAATCTCGTCCAGTTTTATAAGCCCAACTTTTTTGTCGGATATCCAAATTCAGAACAATATTTTTTTAAACCAAGCCATATCCCCTCTCACTCTCCCTCTCTCTCAATCGACATTGAGTTTTGTTTTATTTATCCATGAATTCACCAACAACCACATCTATTGATCTTAAGTTTTTTTTATTCTTTTGTATTTTTTCCCTTCTTGATCCAACTCGCTGCTTTATTTTCGATGGAATCAACAAAATTGCAAATACTTTGAATTTTTAAAAAATGAACAATGTAATCTTGATATAAAGACGGAGACAAAGGGATGCATTATACGAAAGATGGAGTCGGTGGGTAATGAGAACCAATTATTTTTCAACTCTATTGATTATATTTTATCAATGATTTTTTTTTTGACAAATCAATTAATTATATCTTTTATGAAATTAGTTTTTTAGATCAATTTATTTTTGAAAAAATAGAATTGTGATCTTATATGAGACACCCTTATTGTCTTATGCTTCATTAAGACCTTAGTCTTATTAGGTATTAAAAAAAAAACTTTAATGGAGGTACCTCATAAGCGCCAAGTCTGTGGGATTTTGTTCCTAGTCTTCCTTCTGTTTGGTCGAGGTTGAGTGTTCTGATGGGAGGTTGGTTGGCTGTCCGATGTTGTTTTAGTTTTAGTTTCACTCTTGTTTTCTTTGGGAGAGATCCTTTTGTTTTGTTACCTCTTGATTAAAGCACTTTTTGTACTCACTGTTTGTATCTCTTTGCACTCTTTTAGAAGAAGATTTTTCCTTTTATTTATATATACATATATTTTTGTCATTCAAAAAATAAAAAAATGTATAAATATATTTATTTTTTTAGTATTTAATTTATGGTTAAGTCCTTACAAATATTTCAATTTTTAGTGTTAGTCCTTACAAAAAAATTCTTGAACTTTTATTCCTAATTTTTTTTTCCAACCACAATTTTAATCTCTGCTTTTATGTATCCAAAAAATAAAGCTAATGGTTAATATACAAATTAAGTGCAAGGTTGGAAAAAAATTGTGAGCAAGAATATATAAAAAGTCAGAACGTGCAGCAGGCTAGTTATTATAACAAGATATAGGATCTAATAGGTCCATTTCAGTTCACTGTTCATCGCACTTCGCTGAACCTCATTTCACCTCTCTAAATTTCTTTCTCCCTTTTCTCCCTCGGTTCTTTTTTGTTCATTTGGGAGCCAAAAACAACGAGTACAAGGTGAGGGATAAGCCACCATTTCCACTATTCACTTCACGGCTGAGGACAGAACAAGAACGGCGCCGCCGTTCACCTGGTGAGTTTGATTTCATTTTGGGCCTTCGATAGTACGCGGGTTCACTTGTTTATGTGTTATACTATATAGATTTTTGCGTAAAGATTGGATAGCTATTTGTGTTCTCAACATTTGCTTTCACTATAATAAAATAGATTTGGGACGAAGATGATTTATGGGATTTTCATAAAACATTTCTCTAATCTTTACGAATACTTACAGAAGTAATAATTATGTTATGTAACACACTTAAAAAAATTCTAAAGAAACTCTTCCTCTCTTTAGATGTGATCCTTATGGAGATGCAGGGATAATAACATGCAATACTAGTTTCCATTGCTGGAGATGTTAATGGTGGTGATGTAGAAAAGGTACTTGCAAGCTGCAGGGCAATTTTTAGATTAAATTAGCAAAGAGACCGAGTACCAAAACGTTGAGCAGTGATTATCATACTTGAGGTCATGTGCCTGTAATTATAGGGATACTGTGTGTTATAATAGGGATTTGTTTGCCACCTGACTGGGCTGTTTAATATCTTTTTCCTTTTATGGGTCTAACTCTACTTCACAAGGTTTGTTCGACGATTTGAATGATGAGGTATCCATGATTTTGTTACCCTTTTTTACTTGCTAGCATGTTAGGCTGTAGTTGTCACCATGACCCGGAATAAACACTGTCATTTGGACTAACTAAAAATGAAGGTTTTTTGTAAGGTGGGTCAATCAGCTCAATCCACTCCAATCCATAAGAGCTGAGTTGGATCCATTTAAATTTGATTGTGTACAGTGTTTCCATTTTCTTCGCATAAACCCTAAAAAACATCGTCGTATTGGGTTACCATACTACATTGACCTACAACCATTCCAATTTGAGCTTCTCTCACATTCGTTGCTTGAAGTTACTGCAGAGTTAGCTTTTTGGATCACACATGGATGCCACACCAGACGCCCAATCTCAATGGGATTTTAGCTGGTTATTTTCTTTTTCTTTCTCTCAATTTTATAATTCTTCAATGAAGATTTTTATTATCCTTTTGTTACACATGCTTTTTAGTCTTAACTTTGTTGTAGTGTAGCAACGTGTACTAGTGGTCATCTGTTTCAAATACTAATGATGTTGTTACCGATGTTTTAAAAAATACTCCACAAGTTTCGTTTATGGTAAACATCATCGATGATAGTGTTTTAGCTAAGGGCACTTTATAAAATGGTGTCATCTTCATATTAAGTTAAATTTTAACTACAATAGAATCTTATTCTACTTGGGTTATAATACAATGGACTGCTAAGAGTAGTTTTGAATTTCCTCGGGTGCTTGGTATTTCCCTATTTTTTGTCTTTCAATGCATGACTTCGTTTTGTATCCTACTGTTCTTGGACTTTGAAATGAAAATTGTAGAATTTAGAACTTTGTAACTTTTTTTTATGGCTGATAGGGAAAATAAAAATCTTAATTTTGTATTCGTCAATTAAATTTGTAGGATTAAAGAATTAAATTTTGTTATTATTTTTCAGAATCATGTATATCTAGTAAGCGGTAACAATATATGTAATACAGTTGTGCGAAGATTTTCATAACTATATAAACATTCACTGCAACAATAGATTGCTACTTAAAGTGTGTGTACTGAAATTATTTGGTACTTTCGACAATTGTTATTAACAAAGATGGAATGACAATTGCAGTGACCTGGAAGTAGATTTTGGATCTGAAGAGAATGCTTCTATTGTGTATGCTACCTTAATGGTTGACAAGGAGGTGAGTGTTTGAAGATACGACTTTCTGATTCTTTAGCAGTAGTTTCTCAACTAGTTTTTCATCATTTCTATGTCTTCTGCAGTTGCAACCTGATAAAGTAAAACGACTCATGACGGTTTCTAATGGAAAGCTATCAGTGTGAGTATTTCATCATTTCCCGCAATGCAATAAATGTTATCTTCTTAAGGTTATGCTTTGAAATACACTGTTTTGATATGAGTTTGCATTGGAACTTATTTATGTATGAGGTGATATGTATAAATATGAGTACTCATCATGTTTGGTTGAACAACAATGAATTTTTTCTTTAATCAATGTTGTGACTAAAATTTTAAATATATCATCTGGAATGTGGGGCAAACTTTCTGTTACTCCTTGATTTTTGTCTGTCTTTTATCTGAAACGATTACTATATCAGTGTCATTAGTCAATTCAGCTTTAAAGGCATATTACTGAATGTGTATTCTTGGTTAATTCTTCCTCTCGCTTCGACATCCTTCTCTTCAGGCACTTTGAGGCAATAGAAGCCAGATTTCTTCGTGCATCATTCAGTGCTTTTGTAGATGTCCTTACACTAGCAACCAAAACAATTGAAGAATTTGGTCAAGGAATGGACTTGTGAGATCTGCTTGTTGCATTATTTGAGTGTGTACTCTTCAGATGTTCAAATGTACTGTTACTTTTTGCATGATTATAAGCAAGAAGACTTTTTTAGACTTGTCAGTATGGAATGTTTTACCCGCTTGACCACTATTATTTGTTGGGTCTGGTTAACGAGTGCCCCCATGGCACTCTTTAAGGATCCCAAATTTAACAATTATTCCTTCAAAAAGTCAATTATTACAATTTCCAATGCATTACATACACAACTTTTCATAAAAAACTTACTACTTAAATACTTAAAGAATGCCTTGAGGACACTTGTTAACATTTCCTTTGTTTACCATCTAATTTCAACGATGGATGCCAATTGCTGTCAAAGATGAAGATGATCGCAGAAGGTTATTTTCTAATATTGTTTCAGTTGTACTACTAAATTTAGTGTAAAGATACCTATATGTATTAGTTTTGTACTAGCTCACTAGCACCTTTTTCTTCAATTTCACCTCTTTTTGTTTTGTTGATGAAATGATTTTCTTTTTTTTCTGACAAACATACTCCAAGTGAGAACTCATATTCAATTTGATTGTACTCTTGTTGTTTCAACATTTGAATGAAATTTATTTTATTGTAAAAAAAGTTGAATTGGAGAGAAACATAGGATGTATTAACTTATTGTACAAGCATTTTTCAAAAGCTAATTAATGTTTTTATTTCTTTGTTGGAATAGTTAGATTTTACTTATCTTTCGACATAACTCTCGGTTATCAAGACCATCTGTTGGAAAGCGAAGGGCTATGACAAAAAAAAAAAATGTATAAGTGGACCAATTGACAATATTTTTGAGATGTCCTTTAAAAAAAAACTTGAGATATAACGATATAGGAGTATTTTTGAATGACAAATTGCATATGAGAACAAAATATTTTTAATGTAAGATTGATGAACATGAGATGGAGTGAATTTTTTCTTTTTTTTTTGGTTTTGAGAAATGGACTTTATAATTTGGAGTTTGATCGTGAGGTAAGAACATGACCAATAATTGTTTTACCTATGAATCAATTTGGAATCTTTCAAATGATTCATCATTGGTGAGACTCATTTATCACTTGAGCTCATTTGTTTGGATAGAGTGAGGAAATTTTTGTTTTGACTAGCATGGAAACCCGTGCCAAACACGAGCTAGAATGCCGTCGCATATATTATATATACTAACAAAAATCATATACTTAATGTTAAAATTTTGGATGAAGTTGTGGTGGTATTATTATCACTTGTGTGGCTTCCTCTTTCTCCAAATTGTCGATCTACATCAGTTTAAGTTGCCACAAAAAGTCCAACGGTGGTATCACATCTCGGTTCGACATTGTGAGGGAGCGAGAGTTGTTCTTGGTGGTGGACTACGGACATAGAGATCCTGACACTTAATGGAGAGATATTAATGTTTCAAGTGTGAGTTAAAATTTCATATTGTATGCAAGAGTAGATGTGAGAAACATTTAAGTGAGATGACTCATATACATAATGCTTCCAGACTTTGAAAGAAGATGTGATGTGAATCTCACTTCTGCGATTGTTCTTAGCCTAATGTGATAATATAATTCAATGTAGGCTCTTTGCCTAATGTAGTGAGTTGTTTAGTTAGTTTTTGAGTGTCATTTGTTTAATTTTTCATCTTAAATTTTAGTTTTTGAATGTCATTCGTTTTCATGAAGAAGAAAAAAAAAATCAACATTTATCATTTAAAATTCCTTCACTTTTTCTATTTCATGGGATCTTGCAATAGAAAAATGTAGATGTATTATGATGAGTTGACAAAATACATACTTATTGGGCATTTTAAATAGATGTATATATTGTTAATAAGTCTAATATTTTGGTAGCAAAATTGGCTGGTAATATTCAACTTCTTTAACAAATCCATAAAATCACCAGCAATTCATTTTGTTTCCTATACTCTCACGAATAAAACACAAACTCTTTATTATTTTCTTTTTTAGTTCCTCTCAAGTTTAAATTTATTTTTCATCTTTTTTCTAATTTACTTTATCTCTTCTCATGAAAGAAAGAAGCAAACATCCCTCTATGAAATTCTGGTCAACCCACTTTTTTGAATAGAGAGAGGAAATTTTTGTTTTCATTAGAAACTGAAAAAATCAAAAGAAACAATCAGTGGTGTAATGAAGGTCAGGTTAGAGAGGCAGCGGTGTTCAAAAGCACCGAGATCCCGCCGCTTTAACACCGTTTAAGTTTCGGTTTCACAAAAACCACCTAAACACGCGCGTGGTGATATTCGGGTTGGAGCGCGTGTAATTTCCGTAACAATTAATTAGTTTTAATCACCTAAATACTCAAAAGTAATTACGCCCAAAATAGTAAAGTTAATCCCCTTCACCTACCTAACAATTACTGAACAGAGCCGGGTAACGCTCAGACTCAGTCCCTCACGTAACATCACAATTCATAAATTTGCAAAATATAATCCTGATTTATTTCTCATTACTGCAAACAAACAACTAATCAAAGTTAAGTTTTCACAACTTTTTGTTTTTGCAATTACAATTATAAGCGGCTCTGTCTTTATCTAATGAGATATTTTTATTTTTTATTTGAGAGAGAATATTCACATTTCACACAACTCATCTTTGCGATGAATTAATTAAGTGTAGCACGCTAACTCTTGTTCTTATCTTCTTCTTATTTCAGACTCACCTTTACGACCGAATAATTAATTAATCATGGCGGAATTTATAGTGCCTCGCTTGTACTGCTGCTGTAATTGCAGAAACCATGTTTCACTTCATGATGATATTATTTCCAAGGCTTTTCAGGTAACCCAATTATTTCCATTTTTATTTTGTTAAGGATCATGCTCTACAATGAATTTCAGGCTATTTTTGAATTTATCACCTGTTGTATGTCATTGCTGATTAATTTCTCATGCACTATAGGTCCAAGTTTGATTTAAAAAATTACATGATGTATATAGAATAAGTAAAATTCCTAACTTCTAATCAATTGCGAGTTTTCCAAATTACCAGATATCAGATGGTTTGTGTTTGTGGTACTAGGCTCATATCTTCCAACATAATATCATCATGCATATCTTGTATTTAGGGATTGGTAGCATATGTTTTGTTTGCAATTAGAATTTTTAATTTAGAACGAATGCACGGATTGTACAGGCCGTGCAAGTACACATGTCAGTTATCATAGTAGCAATTTAGGTTGTTAATGCTGAGAACATGTTTCCTACCTATTATTTGCCTGCAGAGGAAGTTACGGTCACTGTAGATGCTGTTTGCAGTGACCGTGACTGTGATTTTAGAGGCATTGTTATTATATCTGTAAAGTTGCTTTTGGTTGAAAAACGGCATTTTAAATGTGCTGGGACGACAGTGACACCATTAAACATATGGGATATGTTGAGAAGGTGATTAAGATTTTCGACCTTGTTAGGATGTCGAGTTAGTTTGCTTCGATATGGGTTATGAAGGAGTTTGTTAATTGATTAGCTTGAGACTATCACGTATGAATAGGAGAATCACCAAGGGTACAGAGGAGATATTCATATTTGTAAACAATTTAGTAAAGAAAAATGCTAAAGTGCATGAGATAAAATTTTGTGCTATCCCCGCGAATGAGTTATAACTTGCATAGCCGTCAGATTTCCTTCAAAATTACCATTTTATCCAAAACGCCGAACTTATTTCATAATATTACGTCATCACCTCTCTCTTGTGTTGTAACTCATTCCTCATATTTAACTCATGCCATTGTAATTAAACAATGTACCGTACATGAGAAACTTGTTGTAGCAACCAAAGGTAAACTACCACAAACAAATGATCAAGCTTAATTGGTTAATGAGCACCACCAAGGATGAATCGTTCGGGAGAATCTGAATTTGATTTCTGGGGGGAACAATTCTTGACCAAACTTTATTTACCTCGTAGCCAAACTCCGGATTACTAGCGCCCCTCTCCCCCAAGAACCGAAGGGTTAACACAAAAAAATAAACCGACCGCTACTGCAAACTTGTCCCTCTCTATATAGACTATAGCATTCAAGACCAATCCGTAGCACATCCCTCATATTTAACCCCTAATTGAATACGCAATCTGTTTTCAATCAGATCTACCTCATTTGAAATTGCAATTGAAGGCATTGAGCAAGATATATTGTGCATTAAATAACATGTTCGTGCAATCCACGCGCAAACTCTTGCGATCCATATAGTAATACTCTTTAGTAAATAAAGCAATGACTCTGTTATAAAAGGGGGAACTCTTGGGTAAAAGTTTTCTCTCATTCTTTCCTGTTTTATCAGTAAAAGTAATTTTTGTATTCCGTACAATTTCTAGGTTCATAACAGACCTTTAGCATTTCTTTTTTTGTTTTGTTTGTTTCTTAAATAGAAAATGGTTTTTGACATAACAGCCAAATATCACAAAGATTGCCAGTATTTCAATCGATACTGAATGTTTGATTGGCATAAACATTCCAAATGGATCGTTGTTTTCTCCAACTAAATTCTTCTTTTGATGTTACTCTTGATACTTGCATTCTAGTTTTATGATTTTGTCTCATACAAAAGCTTGCCTTGATCATTTACTGATATTGTTTTCATTAATTTTGTAACCAGGGAAGAAATGGCCGAGCCTTTCTGTTTTCCCATGCAATGAATGTTGTCACTGGGCCAAAAGAAGACAGGCATCTCTTGACTGGCCTCCACACTGTTGCTGATGTTTACTGCGGTGATTGTCGTGAAGTGCTGGGTTGGAAATACGAAAGAGCGTATGAGGCGTCCCAGAAGTACAAGGAAGGAAAATTCATTCTTGAAAAGTCAAAAATTGTTATGGAGAACTGGTAGCATTCCCTTCTGCACCTTTGTTCCCCAATCCATTCATTTTATTTATGATGTAGATTTATTCATGCTTTGGGATGTGCACAATGTACAGGAAGTACTCATCTTTACCTATTTTGGATTTGTCATTGCTTATCCAATTTCATTATATTTCCTCATGTTGTGACTAGAAGTGATATTGTAATATAAACTGTTCATTCCTTGTCAAAAAATCGTGTATTCATTTTCTGGTCTATGGATTTCAAGGTTGAAATCTTCAAAGAACAATATCTGGTTTAAACCATACCAACTTATGGATATCTCTTTTGGAAGATGAACCTTGCTTTCATGAAAAGTTCTGCTTCAGTTCACTTATGGATTATGTTGGCAGAGCTTCAATATTTGGAATTTTGGCTTTGGATGCTCCCATTTCCATCGTGAATGGTGGGTGATTTAGATGTTTGGCTTTCTGTTCTCAACAAACATAAGCTGTTCATAAATCACAGCATATTTTTGTAGCAGAAGCCTAGATTGTCAGGTATTTTTTTCCCCATTTCCCTAGTACATTCGTCGAGTTCTCTTGACCATTTAGGAGGTTCCAATCTAGGACTAAAAGATTCAGTTAATTGAAGGGGAAGAGAAGTGGAAGAAATTGATTATTTTAAGCTAAAATATCCCACTCAAATTAGCATCGGGGAATCGATCCTGAGACTTTGAAAAAAATTGATTTAATTGAAAAAAATCATTTAGTTTTGACGGAGACAACAGAAGGACAACGTAAGAAAATAGAATAAGGCAAACTCACTTTTGATCTAACTTGACTTGGGTTTAGTTTGAAAGAGGGGAGATAATTTATTTTAGGGTTATGCTAACAAGAGCCCTAAGGGCATGTTAAGGATTTAAAAGAGAAAATTATTTATAAATCTTACGAAGAAAATGTTCATTTTAAAAGTTTTAATGTGTTGAATACACAATTTTTAATAAAACATTTCTTCTTTAAATTTCTAAACCACTTGTTAGTATTTTCCTTTATTTTAAGTATGTATTTTGTTGATTCACAATGGTCAATGGGTAATTGTAAAAATAAAAATAAAAATACCCTTATAAAATTAATGTTATATTTAATATTAGAATATTGAAGATGTATTAAAAATGTTTTAGACATATCTTTTTTCCATCTAAATTCTTTCAATTTTGGAGTGGAATCACAAATTGAATGAAGAGGGATTTTGCTTCTCTCCCTTTCATTTTGTTCCAAACCAAATAAGGATACACTTGGATGGATCGGTTTTCTTATTATCCAAACCAAACAAATTTTATCAATTTGAGATTTTGGATTGGGTTGAAACATATCGTTTCTTTGTCAATCTCTGAAGTAAACTAATTCAATGATCAGCGAGTTGGTTTGGATTGTTTCATTCGGATTATTGACTATAAAACACTTTTTAAATTTCCATAGTCGTGTAATTAAAAAGTATTAGTCACACGCACTTTAGTGACGAAATTTTAGCAACGTATAAAAATTAAGTGTCTTAACAAAACTCGCCATAGTTTTTTTTTTTAAAACAAAAGTCTCACCATAATAAACATGGGGCATACAAATCATAATAGTAAGTCCATTATATGTTGAAAACTAGTGTACAAGCCTCTGCACTGCAATGGGTAAAAATGTAACTAAAGTGTACGAGCCTCTGCATTGCAATGGGTAAAAAAAATGCAACTATAACAATTAAAAAATAATAATTTGATTTAAATAAAATTGACTATAAATTTGCATAAATATAAATATTATCGTTGTGTTCAAGTTGTAATGCATAACAAAAGAAATGATATCTATGAAGAAAGAAACATATATGTTGCCAAACGTATTAAAATATACCTAAGAAACATATCTCCTTCGTTTTTTTATTATGGACCAAAGATATTTAAAATGTGTCACTTGTGATATGATATGATCTTCAACTTTCACGTCTAAGGTAAAACTATTACATTTTTTGTTGATGTTACAATTCACATACTCTGTCCTGTTTCTACTCAACCAGAAGCCATACATCTCTAAATCTTGTCTATAAGTCTCCAACTTCCTAAATCCATTGATCCCTCGACTCTCCAAAGAAAACTACTTTATTTGTAAAAATCATACATCTCAATACTAGTTCTTGAATGTCTTTTTAAGTACATCCAAAAAAAAAGGATATACAAGAACTAATAACAAGATTAGGAAAATAATTCGCTGGTAGATCACAAATACTTCAAGTTGGGACAATATTGAATATCAATGAAAATACAATTCATGTATAATTAAGGAAAATATTTATTATTACCGGAGAAGTGTGACAACTGACAAGAAACGCAAGAATTCTAGTTGGCAGCATGTAACACTTCCAAATAATAACCACATACTCTTCTGGTCAGCTATCAAATAGGGGAGTTTTAGCATGGGGCGATTGTCAAATTGCCCCATCTTAGATCAGTTTTGTTTTATTTGCTATTAGTTGTACAACCTTCATTTTTATATTCCAATTTAAAGCCCTATTTAATTATCATATATTAGTTTTAATTTTAATTTAATGGGGACTAAAATATTTTGGAGGGACAAAAACATGTCAATTTTTTAGAAGAGCTAAAAAAAAATTCGTCATATTTATAGAGACAAAAATTTTTAGTTCCCATTAAATTAAAATTAAAACCGCATGATAAATTTTGTTAGAGGGACAAATAACTAAAAACAAAATTTGCTGTATTTATAGGGATAAAAAAAATTATTTAACCCTAATTAATATTACATAGTTTTGTTGAAGGGATTAATATTACAAAGTTCGATACAAACTAAATTTATTTTTTTATAAATAATGCAGTAAATATTTACGTCATATTTTTTTTAGACCAGATTTAATCATCTATATGTTTTCAAAATAAAAAAATTATCGAGAATGGGCTAGACGTATTAGATTTTTAAACGGGAGATTAAAAAATAACATATTCAAATAAATTAATTTGAGCCAAATTATAATTGAATAAGGCTATAAATTGGAATATAAAATACAGGGTGTACAATTAATAGCAAATAAAACAAAATTGATCTAAGATGGGGCAATTTGACAATCGCCTATCAAATATCACATTTTATGCATTCTAGCCGTGCTCTACAATTAATAGTCCAAAGTGGAGAATGATCAGTGCACAAAGAATTTTTTAATTACTACGGTCAAAACTCAATTCCGTATTTCTTATAAAAAAAATCTAACATAAATTGTTTCATAACTGAGTTTTGAAGATTTATTGTGGACAAGTGGTTCCTTCAAAAAAAAGTGCTTAGACTGTTAAATCGGGAATTGGGATGACAGGTAATCCAGTTCCCATTATCATATGATAAAGTTATACGGTTGCTTATGATCAAATATACTATATAATATGACGCAACATCGTGAATTGCCCAACATCCATTAAAACTTCACAAGCATCTTTCATAGAGTTAGTTCGGGGAAAAAATGTACGTAATAATTAAACTTTTTTTATGGATGGTACAGATTAATTCCAACAAGATAATTTATGTAAAGCATCTAGGTACGTAGCCCATTCATTCTTGTGCCTTGACTTAAAAATGTTGCCATTTGTAGCCAAACAATTTGCTTAGAGTCGTTTCCAATGGTGCACATTTCTTAACATGATTCCGCTAGAAAAATGAATGATCACCTGCTTGCACATATATGGTCCCGCACCTACATGAATAATTACTCTTTCTGTCCTTAACGTTAGAGCTTGTCTAGTACGTAGAAACCCTAATGTACGTAAATTTAAAAAGGTCATGATTGGAGAGAAGCTATAGGTTAAAAAATTCGTCCTCTAGGTTTTCATATCCAATGTCCAAACTCTACATACATCAATTCTCTCCATGCGATTTGGTCATAAGGAATGAGAATTTTTCCTTTGGTAGATGACTCCAATCCCTATAAATAGATGACTCGTTTTTCGAGAATTTATTCAAGATCTATAGCCGCGGAAATCCAAATGAGTAATATTAAGTACACATTATTCTACCAAAAATACACTATATTTATTTCAATTGACATGCATGGTGGGTGCATTGTGGAGTGTGGATGTGTGTCTATATATATATATATATATATATATATGGTTTTGCTAGAAGCCACCCATGAAGGTGTTTTTTTAGCAATCTACACCTTAAGATATGATTTTCCCTTTTTAGTTATAACTTTGCTAAAAAACACATTCATAAAAATTAGTTGGTGTCTTTTAACAAATGTTCATAGAATAACTTGCTAAAAAACACCTTCATAAAAGATGTTTCTAGGAAAACCCATATAATATATATAGGGTTTTGCTAGAAGACACCTTTTATGAAGGAGTCTTTTAGCAAGTTATTCTATGAACATTTGTTAAAAGACACCAACTAATTTTTATGAAGGTGTCTTTTAGCAAAATTATAACTAAAAAGTGGAAATCGCACCTTGAGGTGTGAATTGTTAAAAGACACTTTCATGGATGGCTTCTAACAAAACCCATATATATATATATATATATATATGCGCAAACAAAAGGAACTAAATTGTGTTTTGTGTGATTGTATGCGATCATTCACATCTCAATTGTCTTATATATATATTAGCACATAAACTGTTAGCTTGAAATATGAATTGTTTGATTTTAATTAGAAGATCTAGATGTGATCAACTGTGTGCGATAGCAAACGAGTTGTTACCGCACACAACCCATGTTTAATAAAAAACCCATGATGCTAAGTTGTAGAAGGTTGATTAAATTTAGATATGTGCATATGCTTAACACGTTACAATAAGGTAGAAGCATCAATCCTAAATTGATATTTAAACAAGCTGTATGTATATAATATGTGATCATTTTTTTTAAAATAATATAATTACGATGAGTGAGGTAACCTTGACGCAACTGGTAAAGTTGTTGTATGTAACTGGAAGGTCACGCGTTCAAGTCCTGGAAACAACCTCTTGTGTAAAAACCAATATAATCTTGCATACAATACATCAAATGATGAGACCCTTTTCCAAACCCTACCTATGCGGGAGCTTTAGTGCACTGAGTTGCCCTTTAATATAATTACGATAAGTATATCTCTACTGAGATGAATTGCAGTGGTGTTGGACTGGTGGTGGATATCATTCTTGCACGGTTACCAATAGGAATGTTTGTAGGACCCTTACCCGCACCAGCTTCTTTGGCTTTCAATATAAGAAAAGGAAAAATAATTGAAGCCCATCATGTGGGAGAATATACAAATTAAAGTGAAATAATAAATCTTCAAAAAATAGAGGAAATTGAATGAAACTCAAAAACAAAATGGCAATATAGTGAGGTCATGAAAGACATGGGAACCCATCTGAGAGAAAAATTCGGTACATATTTAAACCCAAAGCGAGATGAAACCTTTTTAACAGCTAGTAAAAAGTTTAACTTTTATTCCCATGTTTTCATTAGATAACAAAATCATTCATTAAATTAATGTAATCGATTTCACCATATATTTACTTTTTAAAAAAATATTGGTTAAAAGGCAAAAGCAAAGAAAACATCAAACAAAAAATTACAATGTCAGAAAGTTCTTGTTGCATAAGCTGCAAGGATGTCTCTAAAGCATCAAGCTTAAGCAGGAAATCAACATATTGATTGCCTTTAAAAAAAGTATGAATACTGTTGTGAAATCAACCTTAATCGAATCACACCAATGAAATAAAACAAAGATGTGTGGAGCAAAAGATAGTGGTAATCCTAAGTCTAAGTGTCTTCAAGCAATAACACACACAAAGAGCTAATACAATGACACAAAAACCACAGCCCAAGCACAAAGATAAGCAAGCTTAAAGGAAATAAACAAACACACACAAGATGATAACCCAGTT
>Ga0228711_1002175_pt1 | contig 29892 bp, 12 predicted proteins | sample MedpolnodulmetaG_2_FD_177996 | JGI IMG/M metagenome (GOLD analysis project Ga0228711, IMG submission 177996) | Root nodule microbial communities from Medicago polymorpha collected in Santa Monica, California, United States - brown nodules | ecosystem: Host-associated > Plants > Roots > Nodule... | reverse complement strand
TAGAGTTAGTTGAGCAATTGAGATTTGAAGTATGAAATGAATTAGTTAGATGGAGGAAAGCAAATAAGGGAATAGGGAGTATAATTTACGGTAGAGACTGATTCATGAAACAATAAAATATGTTTGACATTGTTGTGCTACCTAGTACCTAGTAAATAATTAAGAAAAAAAAGGTAAGTTAACTAACCAAATGATGATTTGCGTCTGTTATGAATTGCTTTGCATAACAATTTAAATTCGTATGAGAGGAGGTAGGGAGAGTAGTTGATAGTATTAGGAAAAATAGGATATTTTGTTAAGCAAGGATCTGTTTATTTTGCTTTGCATAACAATAGGAGATTTTCATAACAATTAGCATTTTGATAAGCACGAAAAATTTACTAACTATCTGTTTATTTTGCTTTGCATAACAATAGGAGATTTGAAAAAAATTTCCTATAGCAAGACGAGTTAAGATTTATAAGTAAGAGATATAGTGAGACAGATTAATATTTACAAGTAAGAGATATAGCAAGACGGGTTAACGGATATTCCTTTCCAAAAAAATAGCATATAATTAGGAACATAATTTTATTTTACTTTAGATAAACATTAAATGCAAAAGTGTGGAGGGAAAAATTAGGTTAAGTATAGCGAGACGGATTAACATTTATAAGTAAGACGGGTTAACGATTATTCCTTTCCAAAAAAATAGCATCTAATTACATTTTGTTATTTTTCTAAATCTATAACAATTAACATCTTGAAAATTAAATACTGGGTTAATAGAGTAAAATCAGGCGAGAAAATTAGGTTAAATCTAGGGTTAATATTGCATACGGGTTAACATTTAGTAATAAGAGATAAATTCAATTTTTTTCTCAAAAAATAGTTTGTTTAATACAATTACATGAAATGAATTTTATGTTACAAAAATCTTATGACAATTATACAAAAACACTTCAATTTTTTGTTCAACCTTTTGACAATTATACAAAAATACTTCAATTGTTTGTTATAAAAGAAAGAAAAGGGTAAACCAATATTTAAATGACTAAAATAAGTTTTGGTTGGTCATTAATTTTCATAAGTAGAAAATAAAAGATAAACTATTGATTGTTACCGTTGATGATTAGAAATTTCTGAAACATAATGAGTAGTTTGTTCTGATATTTATGTTACATGAATATTTAAAAAAAATTAAAAACTTAAATAAAAATGTTTAGTTGATAAGATCAAAGTAACATGAGAAGTTTGTTGAGATATTTATATGAAATAAAATATTAGTTAAAAAAAATATAAAAAAATAAGAATATTAAGAATAAACCTGGAAACGACATGTGACATAAAAAATCACACTTTTTATACATACTATTGATTGATTGTCAATTGTAGATTGAGTTTTTTTCGTTTTATACATTTATTTGTTTTCTTCATTAATGATCTTACTCTAGCGTATACAAATACAATACATGAAAAACACATATGGATTGAGATTCCCTATTTTTTGGAGGGAAGTTTTATCTTTCTCGGCTTTTATTTTTGCTCTCATCTCCCTTTCATATTTCTCCACACTTTTATGCTTTCTTTCTCATGTTTTAGTCTAAGCAACTTCAAAGGTAGAGAGTAGAGACCTCAAAATTAGAAAATCTTAATCCAACACATATATAATAATAACATCCCCAAAAGAGACACCTAGTTTGAATATCTAAGTGTGTCTTAATTATACATATAACTCATCTGTAATATTTTAATAGAAATACTTAAAAAACATTCGATTGCTCAAACCCAACACCTCTAAAATAACTTTATATCATTAATTTCAATATTTTAAATTAAAATAATGTGGAACATGCATAAAGAAAGAGTGCTTTGTTTAGCACCCTTCTTCACAAACACTAATATTATATTTTCTTCGATGGAGGTACTTATCATGTACCAATGTAAAACCAATGTTAAAAGAGTTGAACATCCTCCATTGGGATAGTCTAATATACTACACTAACTTGACTCTAATATTGTGCTTAATCCGATCTTAAATATATAAAAATATTAAATAAATTTAGTGTAATTGATTAACAAAAATTAACGATGTTGTGAATTCAAATAATAAAATTGCTCTAATAATACTTAGATGTGTGAAACAAAGGAAGTAATAATCAATATCAAATTATTCTCAAACAACAATTACAACAACCGACCTATATTTTAATCTAGAAATTGACTTCAACAAGTTCTCTACAACAAACATAATTTCTATACATTTCTCAATCTCTTCCCATAAATAAGAGATTCAATGATTTCACTCACCTAAAATGTTTATAATTATTTTTTAATTCAAAAATCTCATCAAAAGTCACTCAACACTTAGTCTTTTAAGTTTCCTTAAAAAAAATTCCTTTGGTTATGTGAAATTCACAACAACAAAAAAATGATGAAATGTATGTAGAGTTTAAAATCGAGGTAAGTCGTGCACAATTCGCCATCACATGCCACAATTTCCGGTTCGTACAAAATACAATTGTTAACGTTAATCGTGCCACAATTTATTCCTCCACACGACAAAACTTTCTACACACATTCAAAAGCTGAACTAAAATCGTGCGATGATTTTCTTGAAACTAATACATCAATTTTGAGCCAAATTTTAAATTAAGAAATACATTAATTTTGTTTGTTTTTTAACGTAGTTTCGGTATCCAGTGAAGTCGGGCACGTAAAAAAAATCTAGCTATGTCGGTATGCATCAAATTCAAAATCAAGACACACTGCTTTTTGTCAGGAAAAAATAATTCAAAGACAGACTTTGATGTGACGTGTTTCACCGACCTGGTATTGAGAATCGTTCACACGTGGCTTGTACATTGAGCAAAGAACCTTTGATTAAAATATTTATTTATTAGATATAGGTATCATTTCCTTTTAAAAAATTTCACCAAAAAAAAATAAAAAATTTCCTTTTAAAAATTAAAAGGACGATAAATAGAAATATACTTTATTAACAAAAAATTGAAATATATTTTTGTTTATTAATTTACTTTAATATTTTCTAATGCAAAAAAAAGAATTTTTTTCCTCCAAAATACTCTCTCCATGTCAAAATGAGAGTCAATTTAGTCAATTGTACACAAATTAAGGAAAGAAATAAAGTAGTCAAATGTCGTAGTAATTTTACCAAATTATCATAATCAATTATTAGTTTGTTTTTCATTAAAGAAAAAATGACACTTTGGAAGTAGTGTAACATAATATTGGTACAATTGAAAAGAAAAATTTATTATTGCATTGGAAACTTAAAAATAACATTCATTTTGAGACAATTTTTTTCCTGCTAAAACGACACTCGTTTTGAAATGGACGGAATATACAGTTTTTTTTTCTTCCACAATATAGATAGTTAAAAAGGAAGTAATGGGATTATATTAACGAGAAGATCACTAGGTGCTAATTAAGCGTGACAAGTTTCTTAAAGAATCTGATACCGTATTATCACTACTACTACACCTCCTTTCTTCTTTCTCACGTGGTCATGCTCCAATCAATGTTCTAATGAAACTAGATTTGGTTAAAAAAATAATTAGATATTCAGTATTAGAACCAATATATATGTAAGAGGTAACTACCTTTAATCCACGTACCTACCAACGTTGTTTGTTTTCGTAACTCTCGAACGTTTTTCCACTTTACTTTGTCTCCGAATCTTTCATTCCTAATAAACCCTTCTTCATTTCCAACCACTCGTCACCAAAATGAGCAAGTTGTGGATTTTCATCACCCAACTTAATTCTATTGCTGGGTATATGCAAAATCTTCTATGTTTCTCTATTATTTTCTCCATTTCATTTCATTTAATTCCTTAATCAAGATTTGGATTATTGTGTTGTTATGAAATACTAATTCATGTATGCTTCATTTTTGCAGGCCAGTGTTGATGTTACTATATCCTTTGTTAGTATAATCCCCCACCATACACATATCATTAATTTACATAAACTTTGATTAATTTTTTTCTTTATATTATCATAGGTATGCTTCGGTTGTAGCAATTGAGAGCACATCCAAGGTGGATGATGAGCAATGGCTTGCTTATTGGATCATTTATTCATTTCTAACCCTTGTGGAAATTGTTCTTGCGTCCCTCTTAGAGTGGTATGATTCGAGATAATATGTATATATATTACCTTTGTTCTTTAAATTAAATATAGTTGAACTTATACATAAATTAAATTTTGTAGGATACCAATTTGGTATAATGCGAAACTATTTCTGGTGGCATGGCTAGTTTTGCCACAGTTCAAAGGTGCTGCTTTCTTGTACGAAAAGTTTGTGAGACCACACGTTCGAAAATACATCACACCTAAGAAGGTGAGTTAGGGAATTTATGTTCTATTAAATTTCTTTTGATGATTTAAATGATTCAATTTCTGATGCAATTAGTCATGGTGTTATGATGGTGAACAGGTGTAAAATGATTCATGAGGCATGTTGAAAAAGGAAGAAGAAGGACGGTGCTGCTGACTGCTGAGCAGGATGACTTAATAAGCTTTGGACCAAAGATTGATGCGTTATAGCTTTTGGTCTGGGGACGAGCTTATTTTTTAGTATTTGATTAGAAATTAATACTAATTGGGTTTATGTTCATCTCTAATGTATGGCTTTTGCCACAGTTTCAAATTATAGCATTGTTGTTTCATTTCATCACAACCACATTAAGTAATATTACTTCTTCTGTTCGCATCTGTTGTTGCAATAATAAACGGTTAATTTCAAAGAAATGGGGATTATTGGTTTCTAGGTAAATTCAATTACTAGAGGAGACTGTCAAAAAGAAATTGGGATGTTAATATTAGGATTGTTCGTATGGCGGTTTGGTTAGGGTTTACACGTTTTTGGGATATAATTTAAACAGGATCAAACTGATAAAAAACATGTTTGTTTTGGTTGGATTGATGGGGTACAATAAACAACAAGTGTACCAAATTATTTGAAAACTTTGCCAAATCTAAAAATATTATAAAAATACACTCACATAAAATTGATTTGTGAAGAGAGGATTACCCATTATTATTGATGAAATGCTATAAGCATCTTTCTTTAAAAAAAAGTGAGGATTATCCATATTTATGACATAATACCATCTATTTTACGATGTGAAACTCTTTACACATTCTCTCACTTTCAAACTGGACATATGGAACGTAGATATAAATAGTGGGTGATCCAATAGTGAAGATGTTTGAAAGGATCTTCGAGGAGACACATATACTATCTTAATTAAAAAAAATCATCGCTTAACATGTTTTTTTAAGCAGATAAATTAACTTGCCCAAATTGCTATCGGAGAGTAATCAAACTAAAAACATTGAGGAGGAGCACATTCCAATGTCTCAAAACACCACCAAACATGTTTATAATTTTGTTTGACTTTATATATGTAGGTATATATTGTTGGGTCACGAGGGGAGACTGGGGGACCATCCACATCGAGACATGAACAACCACACAAGGAAGAGAGACATCACACTCTTACCCTTCAAGCGGAAGCTCTTACTTGCTTTGTATCGCCGTTGCTGGGTTCTCCGCAAACGGACCGACACTGCTTGTACCACCGCTGTTGCTTTCTGCACAAACGCACCGACTGCCTCAGTCGCACCCTTCGTCGAATCAGGCACTGATACCATTGTTGGGTCAGTGAAGGGAGCTTTGGGGGACCTCGTCCACGTCGAGGCTAGAACAACCGCACAAACAAGAGAGACACCACACTCTTACCCAAAACCTTAAGGTTGTGGGTTTATGGGTCCTCTTACTTATAATATGTTCAACCTTTACTGTTTTATCCGATGTGGGACATATAACTCACACTTGCACACAACACATATAATCAGTAAAACATTAAAAAAATACAGAAATAAAACATGTGCAATCAAGTTGGACATGCGGATGAACAAATAGGAATCTTAAAATTGTTGTCTGAACTAATCATGAGCAAGTAGAACGATTTAAACTGATTTTGTGTTCAGTCCAAATATTTTGGAGTGATTTGGTTTGCAATTTGGTTAGAATATAGCGTGATCAAGTGTTTGGAATGACATCGGTTTGGGCAAAATCAGATTGAGAATCACAGCAACGCATAAACTTAGTATACTAGCTTCAAAATTTTCATGATGAAAATTTCCAAACACAAGCCTAGTCAAAATGAAAATTTAACGTCCCTTTCAACTTTGCCGAAAGTGCAAGTAAAACTCATTTTCCTTCTCAAATTCGTTGGTGCTTTCCAACCCCCACCGCTGGAATAAATCATCATTATTAAAAACTCAAGCTAAGTAGCACCTACTTTAGTTTTGTTTACGTTGTCAATTTCTAGTATATCAATTATCAAGAAGAGAATTCTTAAGTGAATTTTTTTTCCAAACAGTCCAGTGATTATACCTCACACATTTTAAATGTTTAAGTGAGTTTTTCTAACAGTCTAACTTTATTTTTTTAAATTAATAAAAATTTAAATTGAATTTAAATAGTTTCTTATAGAGTTTATGTTTCAAATAAGATATCAATGTTTTTTTTTACAACTAATGCTTCTTTTATTAGAATAATTAAATAATAAGTAGAAACGAGATATTCTAAAAAAGAAATTTCAGAAAGATAGATGATATTAAATATTCTATCTGGTCGCTATTATAAGCAAAATTTTACTTTTTAAATACATTAAATAATTAATATATATAAAAAATAAAATTCTGTTTATAATAGTGACTGGCATTGATTCAAACTTTAGAATGGCTATTTGCAGGAATTGGAGGGGGTGTACAAAATAATTTAATTTGGCGGTTAGGGTCATAGGGGATGGGTATAAGGTTTCTTGGTGGAAAAGATAAGACCATACGGCTTGATTCAAACTTAGGTCCCGCGTCTCATTTTAATATTTTGACTTTGGAGAATTTCTTATTCCATTCCTACATGCTTCTTGTGTGTTAGGGCTGAAAATAAGTCGAATTTGACAGAGTTCAGTTTGATATGAATTAAATTGGCTCAAAACTCAACTCGAGTTTGTCACAATTTTTTTTTTAATTCAAACTCGATTCGATTCAAACTCGTGAACAATTCAGTTCGGCTCGTTAACTCAAATAAAACAAAACAAATGAAAAAAAAAATCTACTCCAATGAGCACAAAAATAGCTCAAAGAATTTCAACCGGTCAGAAGACCACTTAAGTAAATGAGAAATAAATGTGGCACTATGAATTAGTCATAGTGCTATTGAACTACTCCTACCATGCGTTAAACACCGTTTCTAGATACTTTTTTATAGGCAATCTTGCTCTATATTCTTCACAAAATTGCCGATGTGAGACCGAACAAGTACGTTCACGCTACATTGTTTCTTTGCTAGCCTCACTCATGCAAACTTGGTATATATGAATGGATAAATAGATGGTATGTCTCTCTAAAAAAAAGGATAGTAGTATATCATAAGGAGTTAAAACTTAAAAGAGACAATTAAACGTACCATTGCCTCTCAAAAAAAATAAAATTAAACGTAGCATTGATATACATTAAAAAAAATAGATTTATATATAAAAACTCATAAATAGGACATATCATAAGCAATTATTTGAGTTCATAAATGTGGTATATGTGATTATTTTTATTTTTTTAAATGACATTCGTTTTAGTCCCTTTAAAATTTTCCTTCAACTTTTAGTCCCTATAAAATTTTCAATCATTACTTTTGGTCCCTCCTTTAAAGTAAAATCATATTTAGAATTCATATTTTTAAATAAAATTTTTCAGAAAAATGTATAATATTATAAGAATCTCTCCCAAAAAAAATTAAAATTTTTTACCAAAACATGAATTAAATATGTTTTTTTTTATATATTTTGCGGTAAAAAATTCATATTTAATTTATGTTTTGTTAAAAAATTCTAATTTTTTTAGAGAGTGATTTTTACAATATTCTATACATTTCTGCACAATTTCATTAAAAATACAAAAATTTACTTAAAAATAGGGACCAAAAGTAGTGATTGAAAATTTTATAGGGACTAAAAGTTGAAGAATTTTTTAGAGGGACTAAAACGAAAAGTTGACATATTTATAGGGACCAAAAACATAATTAACCCTATTATATATTGAGTTGACTTATGAATCAAACGAATGGAGCTATACATAGCTCAAGTTTAACTCATTTATTTATTGAGCTTAATTTTCAACTCGAACTCGACTCATTTAACTCATGAACCAAGATAAATGCATTAATTTTAGATTATTTACATTGCCAGCCATTGTGTACACTTTAAAAATTTGTGATGACGTTCAATTTTTAGATTCTAAAACTCAAGTAGTGTTGAAATTCAGTATTGCCACCCCAAATATGTTGATTGATACTAGAATCAACTTAGCCAAATACTATGCATGGTGGTTGTTAGTCTATGTGACGACACATGAAGTGCACTAAAGGAGGGTAAATAGCGTTTTTCGATTTTAAAAGATTTTGCAAAAGCATGAGTTAAAATGGTTTATGACTATTGAATTTGTGTTTGATAATGATAATAAAAGTAAGACAATAAAGGTAAACAAAGATCCAAACATGAGTTGAGAGGTTCAATATTGAATCTTAGGATACAATTCAACAATCAATACACACGTTCAAATTGCAAAACTAAAGTTTCTCAAACCAAACAAATTAACAATCAATCACACTAACAACCAATGGATACAAGATATATGAATCAATTGTTTGAAGCTTACTTTCAACTTTGATTGTGAGATAAATGAATTGAAAGAATCTCAATTGAAGTAATTGAGATTAGGTAATGTAAAATAGTGAAATCAAAATCAAATCAAGATAACTTCACACAATGAATTCATATACAATTATAATGGGGAAATCTAAAAGGATAAGGAAGATAAGAACACCGAGATTTATAGATGTTTTCCCTTTTCGTCTTCGCTTCGGGGTACATCATCTCTTCGTGATAGAAAACGTCTCTATCACGGTCTTCCACTATGATAATTTTTTTTTACAAAATATGATTACATAGATTCCTTCGATTCCTTAATCTTCTATGCTAAGCAATCACACAATATCTCCAATCTTCAAGTCCTCTTGAAATTGGACACCCACAAGATCTTCAAATCTCAAGCTTCCATGCAATCCCTTGAACTTCTACTCTGAGAATTCGTCTTTGCTATGTCCGAAGCTCCGATCCACTTGAATCTTTGTGTAGTTGAGAAACAACTCACAAAAAGCCATTTGGAGGTGAAAAGTATCTTCTTTTCTTCAGGTCCTTAATCTATTACCAAGACCCTTGAGAGAAACAAATCTTACAAGTCATATAGCATCCTAACAATCTAGACCTCACACTCTACAAATATTTTAGAAAAAAGTGCTTAATTTGAAGAAGATATATATATATATATATATAGAGAGAGAGAGAGAGAGAGAGAGAGAGAGAGTTTGAATATTTCAGAGTCTATTTGCAAATTGTTTCAATACTTAAAAAATGTGTGGACGTACTATATATAGGTGTGAGTGAAATGAGCTAATTTTAGTAAAAAAATAACATGTTTGAACCGATTCAGTGAAAGCTTGATACAATTCAATAGTGTAAAAATGGAATTTTGGAGAACAAAAAGATTGATACGGTTCACAAGAACATTGATACGATTCAAGCAATTTCCAGATGAAATTTGAATCGATTCAAACCTTCAAAGGAAGAAGTTTGAATTGTATCATGAGATCCCAAATGAAGATTGATATGAAACAAAGAACAATTATACGTATCAATGAGGCCAATAACATGGGCATAAGAATCAATTGAATCGTATCAAGGGTTTTAACAAAACTTTTGAATCGTATCAAAGTGATACGAATCATATAATCCTTGAATCGTATCAAGTGTTACTTCAACTGATCATAACAACCCGAAGACTTGAATAATACGATTCATGCTAAGCTTGAATCCATTTAAACGAACGAAAATGCAGTTTTAAAGACTTGAGTCACAAGAAAACTCCTAAACACAAGTTTAAACAAATGACATTAATATAGGTGACTTGAGATCAGAGATTGGCTAGAGTGCTTTCACAACAGAGCTAAAGAATCACAAACAAAAGGTATAAACAACATCTAAATAATCTAATTAAAAACATCATCAAAATCTATACTAGGAGCCAATCCACAATGGTAGAGCTAAAAACCAACTTAGCCAAAATCACTCTCCTTCGTCTACTCAAAATCCCAACTTTCCAACCAGCTAGCCTTGGGTTGATCATATCAATCATATAGGAAAATTTTGGATTGGTAACCATGTCGGTATATAATCAAATACAAGATATTTACCAATGGAAAGAGTGTGGTTAAAATTGATCATACCTTCAAATTTCTTCACTATAGAACGAGCCAATTTTTTAGATGGGAGGAAATTAAATTTATGCACATTAGTCTTCATACCCAATGCTTTATAAAAAGTTTCAAGAACCCCATAGACTAACCAAATTTGAGAAGCTTTAGCTTTGGTAAAAAGTAAACAATCATCAATAATGAAAAGATGAGAAAGAGCTATGAGAAATCCCAATAGATAACCAATGATCCACCTCCCTCTTTTTCTGAATAGATAGATAATACATATAAGAAGTAAAAGAGAACTGGTTGAAATCCCAATAGATAGCCTTCAAACAGTATCACTCCCTACGATCTACATATAAGAAGTAAAATGGGTTGAAATCCATCAAGATCTAGAGCTTTATAGGGAGGCATGGAATAAATTGCATCATTCACCCCTCTCATTGACACATGGAATAAAAGAGAATAAAAAAGAACGTGAATAATTTGATAAATATTCTGGAGTTGAAAACTTTCAGGAGTACACTAGTTACTAGACCAAAACAATTTTTAGAAAAAATTTTGGGCTTCTCTTTTTAACACTTCTTCACTGTTACACCAAATATCATCAATGATAAGATTAATGATTTTATTCATGCGTCATCTAATCACCGTCTCAGTGTGATAGAATTTGGTACTCCAATTCTCTCTGGAGTTTTGAAACCATAAAGGTTCATCCTCTTCTAATTAAGATGGTGGAGTAATGTTGAAGAAATCTTTGAAGCTTAATAAAATATGAACAAGGAGAGGGATCCAATGGTCTATGCACACCAATAATTCTAGCGTCAAGTTTCCTCTTTCTCTTAAAAATATTATCAAAAACTGCTGCTTTTTTCTCTTCTAAACACATAAACATTGTCTAAGTATACATAGGAACACACATAATTGTGGAAGGACTACACATAATTGTAAGAGAGAAAATTATGAATTCACAACCTCTAGATGGGAATTGCAAAATGAACAAAATTTAATCCATCAATCTAAAATAACATGTCGATTAAATCAATCGGATTGATTCAAGTTAATCTTCATTTACAAAACAAAACTAGTCCAACAAACACCATGGCATGTCATTTTAAGTGATTTAGATGACTCCAACAAAACCTTAATCATGGCACTAATATTTCTTAAAAGTATGTTTACTCAAAGCATTTTCCCCCTTTCATCTTCCCAAACATGGCCTAGTGTTTCTTTTTTCCTTCTCTATGGACTATAGTTTACTTGTCTTGAAGGGGAGGGTCCCATACTGTCCAAACCAAAATACTTTTTGGCAACTTTTGCAGAACACTATAAAAAATGTTCCACCACACATCCGACGGGTCCTTGCGCTTTGCACTGACTAATAAAGCTAGAAAGATGAGTAAGCTATCAAGAAAATTCTCTAACATTTTCTAATAATATATTTGTTTTAATGTTTTCTTCCCTTATCAGGTTTTGTTGATTGATTCTCAGCATAATTATATATCTTTATTTAATTATGCATTTATAAGCTTTGCAAAATGTATTCACATGCATGTGTTGAAATCACACATGTTGAAATCAAATCATTTAATGAAACGAATATGTTAGAGTCTGCATATTTAGAAACTCAAAAAAATAAATTTTGAATAGTTATTATCATGTTGAAAGTGAAATGTGCAAAAATATCAGGCCTATAGTCAAAATTAAATTAACACTAATTAACAATAGATGAAACATACTATTTAACCACATTAGAAAAAAATTAAACATTCAGCTGCTTTTGTTTTTCACATCTATACACATCTTTAGGATGATTTTTGTTTCTATATTTGAACATATGTAAGAGGATTTCATAGCAAAGATACACAAACAAGTATCATTTTTATCAAATTTGAGTAGATAAGTTACAAAATATAAATATGTCTCTTTAAAAAATAAATCAAGTTTCTTCTATGTGATTTGCCTTAAAACAGTCAATCCTTGATTCTCTTTGCTACATTATTCTGCTTTCCACCCCATAATAAGGCTTCTTCAAGAAGAAATGTAAAAGAAAAAGTTAAAGAGTTTCTTTATTATCTAAATCTATCCCCACTTCTCTTCCTTATAAGACCACAAAAAGAAAGAAAAAAAAAGATAACAAGGCTTTCTAGAGTCAAGATCAGTCAAAAAATGTATTCCTTTCTTAATAGAAATGTTGGGGTAAAAGTAAAACAAAATAATTTACCTATAGCAGGTTTATTTTTGTATAGCAGCCAAACAACAATGATAGTACGTGGCCAATGTGGAATCACAATCAGATAAGCAATGGGAGTATTTGATTAATTAGTTTTTGATAGCAACTACTATTTTTCTAAATTATCTTAAAAAAGAGCATAGTCGACAAATAGTTGATCAATATTAAATATACAAGTAGTTATAACTAAATGAAAGAATAAATAAAATAAGGGAAATGTAAACTTGTGTCCTTGGGGCATAAGTTAGGACAGCAAATGTAGAAAGTTTTTTTTAGAACTTGTGCATTAAATGTCTTAAAAGTTGCAAAAGTTACACTTTCAATATAAAATTTATTTTTAATTTCCATTTTAAACTCTTTAACTTGTGCCCTAAGGGCACAAGTTAACATGACCCATAAAATAAACATCTACATGGTGTTAGTTTAATGATAAGTGTTGATATTGTACCTTCAAGAATATAAATGAGATATTCCGTCTAAAACATTTTTTTTTAAAGGCCGTCTAAAACATTTATAAAATTATCATCAGTATCACTTCAACTTATACAAAAAATTCTACTTTCTCAATTTTTTCTTAAGAAAAAAAAATTAAAATACTATTGAAAAGCATTAGTAGGTAGACTCAAACTGAAGTGAAGAGTAAATTATTAAAGAAAGATTTGAAATGAAAAAAAGTGACCAATAAACGCCACACCACTATGTCCTATGACTTTAAAAAAAGTTGTGAAATCCTTATCAAATAATGCTAAAGTAGCATGTAAATAATTTTACAAATCAATCCCTTTCTCAATCTATATAACTCGCCCTTTCTTATTTGCTCTCATTTCAGAGAAATAATTAATTAATCTTCTCTATATTCTCTTATTAATCCTAGCTACCTTACACCCCTACTTGAATCAAATGGATACTAACCAGATCAAGAAGATTCAAGCTATGAACAAGTACAGGAAGCACCAATTCCTAGAAAATTTACATTTCTATTCCTTAACAGCATTAATATGTAGTTTATTCTGTTGTGTCACACTTTGCTTACCCTATCTTTCTTCAGTCTTGGTGTACATATCAAGTTTAATCCCTCTTCTTTTGAGTTCAAAGCTCTTATTCATCCTTTGTAACATCATCATTTTTGTCCTTATGATAAACTCCAAAATCCTTTCTTCAGATTCATCTTCAAATTCTGATGTTTACCTTGATGAGTACATTCAAAGTAGTCAAACTATAAAGCCTCAGATTCAAAGTTTTGAGGTCAACAAAACTAAAACTTTTGAGAAACATGTTGAGGAGAATATTATGAACATTTTTGAGAAACATGTTGGACAGAACACTATAACCTTAAAGAGAAACGTATGGATTAAGGAAACTACAAAAACATGGGGAGCCAAAGAAGATGGTGATCTTGATGAAGGAGATGAACAAAGTAATTCGGTTGCTTCTTCTTCTTCTTCTTCTGATGAATTGAGTAGAAGGGCTGAAGATTTCATTGCAAGAGTAAATAGGCATAGGAAACTAGAACTTAGTCGTTTGCAAAATGGTTGTTACTAGACTAATAATAGTAGTGAAGGGTGCATGAGTTTTCTATCTATAATGTCTGTGTGACATATGTTAACATAGTCAATTGATGGAACAAATTAAAGAAACCATTATGAAAAGCTTAATGGTTTTGTTAGCAAGTTTTGATCAAAATCCAATATTTAAACTTTTCTTTTACCCCGTTTTGGGATATATAAATATGTCACTTGAACTCACATATGAAAATTGAAGTTGCTACTGCTAAGAGCACAAGACACAAGGGTGAAAATAAATTTGGCTTTGTAAGTATTCCGGTATAACTTCACACCGCGTTTGCAATATTGTAGTTTGTCTGTTTTGATTGTGTTGTGAATTCGGTCAATTCTAAACTTCACATCAATGAAATTTAGATTCGTGGAGCAAGTATCAATGGCAACCAACAACACAAAGTTAACCACAAGCAACAACAACAATATAGACCTAGTCTATAAGCCAAGTGCATAGCAAAACTACAATCCAACCAAAGAATAAACAAGATAAAGAGAGTAAAGAAAGATAACAACACCAAGAAATGTTCACCCAGTTCGGTTCAACTTGACCTACTCTGGGGGAGAGATTGATCTCTCCAATCTACTATCAATGAGTTCTTACAAAGAGATACAAATGGGTTACAAGAAATTAGCTTGAACAACCTCACAAAGAACAATCCTAATTTCTATCTATTTTCCCAATCTCACCAATGAACAAGACACTCATGAATTTTCACTCTCCCAAGGTGTTTACAATTGTTTCCCAACTCTAGAATCTAATCCTCAAAAGAGAACCAACCCTTAGCTTTGATTTCCTACGGATCTTCTCTTTTGGTTTCGCAATACTCACTCAAGTTGCTCACACATGACTCTTCACTCATGTGTTTCTCAACCCCATGAATCTTCCCCAAAAGGCACCAACCCTTTTCCCAAGAGCCCCCTCTTTTGGTTCTCCAAGATTCACATCTTGAAGCTTTGAACATCACCCAAAGACCCTCAACCTTTAGTATCTAAAACCCTAAAAGTTCTCTCCTTTGGTTTTCATGAGATTCACCAAGCTCTACCAACAAATGAGTCAAAGGATGCTTATATAGTGCACTGTGACAGACAAAATCGCGTCGCGATTTATGCGTACGACCCAAGGTACGACAAACTTATCCATAAATCGTGTCACGCCTGTACACAATTGTGCCACGATTTTGCCTTCAGCAGAAACTATCCATTCTGCCAGCAAAATCGCTGGTTTTGTCTTTCATAAAAGACTTCGTTGTGTTGAGGATATATGTTGAATTTGGGGCCTAACTCAACCTTACAAAACTAGCTTGTAAGGTGAGGATTGCCTCCTCTTTATATACTCTTCTCAAGAGTCTTGTCTATCCGATGTGGGACTTGGGTTTTTCCCAATACACCCCCCTCACGCCCAGCACTCTTTGGGCTTGGTGCGTGAATAGGTTTAGGTGGCCCTTGAATTCAACAAGCTTTGATACCATGTTGAATTTGGGGTCTAACTCAACCTTACAAAACCGGCTTGTAAGGTGAGGATTGCCTCCTCTTTATATACTCTTCTCAAGAGTCTTGTCTATCCGATGTGGGACTTGGGTTTTTCCCAATAAGCTTGTAAGGTGAGGATTGCCTCCTCTTTATATACTCTTCTCAAGAGTCTTGTCTATCCGATGTGGGACTTGGGTTTTTCCCAATAATATATAAACTACTACTGATCTCAATTTTCAAACAATGTAAAACTTTAAGGTGTATCTAAACAAATGCCCCAAGTCGAGCCTAACAAAGAGTACTTGAGTCCGTTCCCCAGTGAAGTAGCGTTGTGTGTACACTTAAAGTCCCACATTATTTGGAAATTGATGTCAAGTTTAGTTTTATACAACTCATCAATCTAATGAGACGTCTTTTATAAAAGACAAATCGTAAAGAACTTATATCCAAAAAAGACAATACCTCAAATGACACTTAGACATGTGAGAATAGAATAAATTGGGTTTTGTAATGCATGAGTACTGTAACTTATTTATTTGGTACAACGTCTCAGTGTTAGCGCAGTGTTAAGAGGTTAGTATTATAACCTCATGATACTTAGTCCATGAATCTTTCGACCATTGTAAATGGTAATTAGTGTCATTATGCCACTTTATCCAATATAACAAGCCGTTTTATTCGTTAACATGCATTTATAATATATTTATAAATAATTTATGGATCTCAGCCATGATCATCACAAAAATGCTTCATGGATAAGCAAACTGTATACGTACTTCCCACTTGTACGTGAATATCTTCTACACGTGCTAATTTTATATGGTGCATGAACCCACCGTAGTCATTGTCATTTAATTTCAGAATTCTAGCATGCGCTAGTGGTCGCTCGTGCTTAGAAGCTTCTTTGCATCTCCTAATTACCTCTCCCAAGAGGACATTTCCACAAACTTCAAATATACTGGTAGTGATTTTTTTAGATGAATGGTGAACCAGTTCTAAGGTATTAAAAATAGGCGATCGGGAGACTAATAATCTCCAAAGTACTATATATCAATTGTGTGGTATCTTGTTTGTAAATTTAGGTGGCGAGATGAAAATTGCACCTCATCTCAAATATCAATTGGTACAAATTTATGATGGATAACTTTACTTTTTGCTCCTAAATATGTTTAGATTTAATTTTAGGAGGAAACATGAAATTTTATGTTGCCCCAGTGCTTTATATTTTTTACAATGAACCAATTTGTGACATATGATCTTCTAAATTCAATTAAATTTTACACTTTTAATGATTATGTTTCATCATATTGATTTATAGTAGTTACTTTCAATAATAAAATAGTAGTATTATACTAAGCTTATGTGAATTTATGACTCTTAAAATCACACCAATAAACTAAAATATGTAGGGTAAATATCAACGACAACTAATAACCAAAATTACCACAAGTAATAACAACATATCTAGGTCTAATCTAGCAACCAAGTGTAAAACAAAATCACAATCGAACCAAAAAAATAACAAGAAAGAGAGTAGAGTATAGAGAACAACGCCAAAGATTTGTTCAACCAGTTCGGCCCAACAATGGGCTACATCTGAAGGAGAGATATCTCTCCAATACACTCTCAATTAATTCTTTACAAAGAGACGTACAAAAGAGTTATAAAAAATTAGTTTCACAAGCTCTCCAAGAGTAATCTTAAATTCTACCATTTTTCCATAGCAAAGAGACTCAATGATTTCACTACCTAAAGGTGTTTCCTAATTGTTAAACAATCGATAAACTTTGATTTTCTTAGGATCTTCTCTTTTGGTCACTTAAGTTGCTCACAATGACTCTTCTCTCATGTGTTTTTCAATCACATGAACTTCTATCAAAAGACATCAATCCTTTCTCAAGAGCCTCCTCTTTTGGTTCTTAAAGATCCACAACTTGAAACTTTGAACCTCACCCAGAGACCCTCAACCTTTAGTATCTAAATACCCTAAAAGTTTCCTCCTTTAATTTTCATGAGATTCTCAAGCTCTATCAACAAATGGGTCAAATAATGCTTATATAGTATTCTGATCCAGACAAAATCATGCTACGGTTTGCCTAAATCGTGTCACAATTTAAAACCTGTACACAAGACTATACGAAAATCTGATCCAAAATCGAGACATAATTTTCAAAGGAGTAAATAGGCAATTACTCCCTGAACTTGTAAGTTTCTTCAATTACCCCCCTGAAATTAACAAAACTTCAATTATCCCCCTGGAATTGCACAACGTTAATCAATTTACCCACTCATTCAAATTCTTCTGTTAGTCAACATGACGTTTTGCAAATACCCCCACAAAGGGGTATTTGCAAAACATCGTGTTGACTAACAGAAGAATTTGACGGAGGGGGTAAATTAATTAACGTTATGCAATTTTAAGAAGTAATTGAAGTTTTGTTAATTTAAGGGGTAATTGTTTATTCAAAGTTGTGTCACTATTTTTCCGGAACAAAACCTCCAAATTGGTAAGAGTATGCCACTTTTCGCGTGGCAGCATTGCTCTAAACCCAAATCATACAAGCTTAATTATGCCGACACATATTTCAAAGTATGATACTTGAGATTAAAGGTTTGTCTAAATTCGAATTGTATTAAACATATAAGATTTAATTAACATATGTATATAAGTAGAGTACTCTATAAGCCGATCTTGTAAAGGTCAACCTAAATTCTAAAATAGTTATTGATACATTTTATAAATTTATTTTCACAAATTATTCGTGTGTCGACATTTAACTGTCTGCTTCATAGATGCTATGCATGTTTCTGCTTCTATGAATCTAGATATTGTTTCTAGAAAATGTTGTTACAATACTTGGCCAAAATATTATGCTCTTGCCGAGGTAATCAACGATTTGAAACACACCGATAGTTTTTCACTCTCTCTCAAAGACACATGTCCTACACTTGGCATTTGGTCTTGACACCTAACCTATCTCCTTTATTTCTACTCGTAACACTTAACCTTCCCCTGCATGCTCCTCTCATGATCAATTTTATAAGTTTATAAATACCAAAGTTTCATATTAATTTCAGCTTCAAATTAAGCATAAGCATCTCAGATATATAGTTATAAGTTATTGCCACATTTTTTGCTATTATTTTTTTCTTTCTTAAAGTGTAATTAGTGATGGACCTTATTCATCAGTTCCTGAACATAGTAGCTCCTCCATTCACCTTCTTTTCCTTACTCCTTTTCTTACCACCGTATTGGACCTTCAAATTCTTCCTTTCCATTATCTTTACATTCTTCCCTGAAAATGTTGCTGGTAAAGTTGTTCACATCACTGGTGCTTCCTCTGGTATTGGAGAGGTAATTCATATACTACTCTCATATATATATATATACATGTAATGTTACACTAACCAACATTGTATTTAACGATTTTAATTTTTGTAGCATTTGGCTTACGAGTATGCTAAGAGAGGTGTACGATTAGCACTCTCTGCTAGAAGAGACACAGCACTGCGTGAAGTTGCTGATAGAGCTCGTGATTTTGGTTCCCCTGATGTTATTATAATGCGTGCAGATGTTTCCAAAGTTGATGATTGTAGACGTTTGGTCGATGAAACTGTTAACCATTTTGGTAGACGTATGTGACAGTCTTTAATCACATAAAATAAATAGATATCTTATACAGTATATAATTCTCTGTAATGTAATGCATTGCAGTGGATCATTTGGTAAACAATGCTGCAATCAGTGCTGCCATGATGTTTGAAGATGTAACTGATATCACCAATTGGAGACCTCTCATGGTAATTTAAAGCTAACAACATCCTTCATCTGGCCTTATTGAGTTGAATTGAATTAGCTAATTATTGCAAGTTTATTTGCTGTGTATTTTGGTAGGACACAAACTTTTGGGGATCAGTTTACACAACCCGTTTTGCTTTACCACACCTCAGAAATAGTAGAGGCAAAATTGTGGTCCTTTCATCAATTGATTCTTGGATGCCTGCACCCAGAAGGAGTATATATAATGTACTAAGTGACTGACATATTACTATTATAATCTATCTCTATTTTCAATTAGTATGTGCAATATATATATTCATATTATTTAATTTAATTATTAAATAAAACACTACTACCCTGCAGGCAAGCAAAGCAGCATTAGTAAGTCTTTATGAAACATTGAGGGTTGAAGTTGGAGCAGACATAGGTGTAACAATTGTTACACCAGGCTACATAGAATCTGAATTAACCAAAGGCAAAGTCTTATTACCACCAGAAGGCAAAATGGGCGTGGACCAAGATATGAGAGATGTAACAAAATTTACAATCTCAATTTTTAATTTACCTAGTAGTACATGCTATTCATATAGTTTACATTATTAATGTTATGATGATAAATATGTAGGTTGAAGTGAGTGCAACACCAGTGGGGTCAGTGAGTGAATGTGCAAAATCAATAGTGAATGGTACATTGAGGGGAGATAGGTACTTGACTGCACCAGCTTGGTTTAGAATGACATATGTTGTGAAAGTGTTATGTCCAGAATTGTTGGAGTGGAGTTTCAGAATGTTGTACTTGACTAGATCAAGTAATACTCCAGCAAGAGAAGCACCTAGTAAAAAGATTTTGGATGCTACTAGGATCAAAAATGTGTTCTATCCATCTTCAATTCGATCTCCTGAGATCAAGACTGAATGAATGATTGTCAAATGGGAGTGTCTTTTGGGTAGTCTTCAAGTAGTGTAGATAGTTTTCTTGTATGTCAAGATGTTCTTTGTACATGTTCAATAAGAAACTTAATTATGAAAAAATGTATGAAAAAACAAATTGTCTTTCACAAAATAAAAACCTATAACATAAAATGTTAAGGACAACATTTTACTTTTGACCCAAAAAAAATGTTAGAAACATATATCCAGAAACGAAACATATCTATAAAATTCACTATATTTAAGACATATTTTTAAGAAGAGAGTATTTTACCAGAAAATTATGAAATCACCAATAGAAGAGAGTATTTTACCAAGATTTTAGGAAGAGAAATCAACTCACCGATGGAAAAAGGTAAAATTCTTTTTAATACTGATATGGCATCTCAACTATTGCGGTGGCACCCCCAAAAGAAATTAGTAAAAACAGAAGGTAAATGTACCAACTTAATTTATTTATTTTTGTAATTTTACCCTGGCCTAAGTGTCCAACAGATAATGCTCTATGTTGTTTGCTATGAAGTTCTTACTTAGTCAGCTTATCGTGCTTTTTTTCCTCTTCTTTTGACAATAAAATATTTATTTATTCAAATTTGATAAAAATTACATCTAGCGATTTTTAAAACCCAAAATGATGATTTTATGAATTTCAGGATACGTAAAAGTCATTTTTTTAATTTTTAATGGACACTACAGTAGAAAATTCGTCAATTTTAAACTAAACGAACATTGACAAGATCAAATAACATCGCATTAAGGCGGGAACATGTGTAACAAAAAAAAAAAGAACAAAAAAGTGTATATATATTATTTTTTAAAAAATAATCGGAAAGTGAATATGCGTGTTTTATTCAAATATAATGGCAAGTAGGTTTCTTGCTAGAGGTTGGAATAGGTCAGGCCACTCGTCAGGGGCCTATAGTCTGGTTTATTAAAAGTCCGGTTCGATCTAACTCGTTTAATAAATAGGTTAAGCATGAGCTTTTTAAAAAGCCTATTAATTTAAACGGGTTAGGCTTAGCTTATAAAAAAATCTATCAGGCCTATCATGTTGGCCCGTATATAAGTATATTATATTTTTCCACATTTATTATTTATATAGTAATAAAAAAAAAAAATAACAATTCCTTCCAATTCTTATATTAAGTTGATGATTTTTTTTTATCACATTGAAGATTTAATGCATTTTTTAACTACTTAAGTGTTGATTTTGTTTTCCGTTTCTTATTGTTTAAAAGCTTGTTAAGTTATCATTAAATACTCATATTGTTATTGATTTGTGTGAACTTTTGATGCTTGGTACTAATATGCCTAAGGTTAAGTATGGTTATCAGCTTAAATTTGAAATCCTTTTTGTCATCAAACATGATTATTCTTGAGTTTCTATCCATCTATAAATTTTACGATTATGTTTTATTAGTTTAATGTGCATCTAATTAATGTTTATCTCTACATTAAGTATGTTGCACAAATTGAAAAGAAAGAAAAATGGATGAATAGACTCTATTTAAAATTTATAACACAAACTAAGCTTTTAGACAGGCTAATAGGCCAGACTTTTAAAAAGGACATGTCAGACTTAAAATAAAGCCTTTGACAGGTAAAAGGTCAAGGCTTAGGCCTTAGTTTTATCAACCAGGCCTGGACTATTTAAGCAAAGTCCGGCTCGGTCCGGCTCATTCTCACCCCTATTTCTTGCCATGCTAAAACAAAATCAATCAAAGGAGATGATATCAATATGTTGAATGCAGAAACTAAAGGTGAAATTTATTGAGATTATATCACATAACATCGATGTTTGTAGACGTTGATGCCAAAAGCATTTTAGGTGACGTTTCAAACACGATCGTGAAGCTATAATCTAATATACGAAATGTGTTATTTGAACAATTATTAACAAGATTTGAGACAATCATAAATATACATAGAAAGATGGATATATTGATATGAAAATCAAAACAATTGATAGAAAAATAAAAATATAATATGGGTATTATCGATAAAGTTATCACAAAATGGTTGTATAAATATATTTTTCTAAAATATAAAATACGGAATCAAACGTAAATAGCTCCGCACATTGACAAAAGGGTGTGTTTATTTGAACGCTTGCGCAACGGACGTGTCTTGGATATATACGTAATTTAATAGTAATATATACAAGGCAAAATTACATTTTTAATCTCTTAACATAATTAAATTTTAGATAACAATTTGGTCTTTAATCTTTTTTATTGCACTTGTGTTCTTTTGGTTCATCTACATATGAATATTAAACTTCAAATCTATGGTTTTTTCCTTCTTGTGATATCTCAATCTTCAAAAATACGGTATTTCATATATTTTTATATTAAATTTGTAGTTTGAAAATTCATACGCAAATGGACTAAAAAGTTTAATTTTCTTTTGATTTTTGCCAAAAAATACTACATTTTTTTAAAAGAATATATCAACTGATTTGAAAATTATTAATAAAAAGATATTTAAATTTGGAAACTTAATAAAAATAGATAAATTTATCTTTAAACTTTAAGTTTTAAATTTTATAAACTATAAACTTAATAAATGAGTGTTTCTAACATTAATCAATATTCATTATTGATGTAAAGATTTTCCTAAAAAAAAATATTAATGTAAAAAATATTTACACTTTTGTATCTATCTAAACATATTTAAGTAAACATATAATTGTAAAGAACTAATATATATAAAAAAAAAAACAAATTTTATTTTGACAACATATAAGTTGTCCCACACCGTGTATTTAGTACACTCTGGAACCACATTTTCAATTTTTTATTAGTTTCTTTTCTTGCATTGGTTTGAGTGCCTCCAATTTGCATTAGAATGCTACTGTGTGCATACTTGACAACCTTTTTATGTTGGTTTAAATATGTAAATTGTTAAGTTCGCGTGATTTTGGTTTTCGTCTTTGTATCTTTTCTTGTTTTAAATAGTAGTGTCAGCTGCGGTGGCTGTATCTGCCATGACTTTTGTGCTTCCGCCATCAACGTTTCGATAGTATCCATAAGTTTGATGAAGATTTTGATTGATTTTACTTTTAGTTAAGCTAAATAGGGTTTTCAAAGAAATTTTTGATGAATTTCTAGTGTAGTGGTGATGGTGTTTGTTGATGAATTTCTGGGTTTCTATGAAATTTGATGAGGATGTGTTGAAGATTATGAAGAATAGGAAAGGAATGAAGAAGAAGAAGTTTTCTATGGATTTTTGGGATTGGTTCCTCTACGAATTTTGTTTTTTGATTTTGGTCCCCCTAACTTTGTGACTCAACATATGGAACGACACATCAACGTCGTTTGCCACGTCACATGTCGCCATGTCATTTTTTGTTTGCCACATAGACGTTTTTGTAACGGAAGATGACGGTATGGACCAAAACCAAAATGTTTATAACTTGCAGGGGTTGTTTTAGACCAAAAAAAGATACACGGAAGAAAACAAAAAACACGCGAACTTATATAAACGGTTTACATATTTAAGCCTTTTAGGTTGTTTAGATATCATATCTCATAAAAAAAATACATAAAAAAAGGTGAATAAATAAAAAAGATAAAAATAATATGGGTCAGGCCGGGGTAGCTCATGACCAACATGGATCAGACCGAACTCTAAAATATACGACCCAATTATAAATGATTTGTGTCGAGTTACCCCATTATGTAGTCAAACCATATTGGATCAGATTGGTCTGTTTGACAAATCTATATGTAAGTATAAAAATAGATTTCTCTACGACTCCTTTTTTTTTCTTCCACCTATTGATTTCTCACGCACTCTGTTTTGATTGGATTATATCATTCAAATGACATAAACACCTCATAAAAACTTCTAAGAACATATTAAAACATTTCAAATTTTAGAATCTAAATAGAACGCGGATTCTGAAGAAAGAATATTAATCTCTCTACTTGCGTTGAATTGAGGAGAGAGAAGTAGAAAGATGCACATGCACCCATGTGTTTTGTAGGTCGAGGCAGTAACTAAACAATTATAATGTGGAGAAAGTCTTTGTTTTCTCTTACACAAATCAATCAACAAGTTCCCTCGTAACTACTAACTACAACAAGTTCTACTTATAAGAGAAAGTTTAGTGAATAAAAATTGATGTATTTGATTAAAAGTTTGTTTAAATACATTAGTTTTTGTTGACTCAACTTTAATTTATAAATAAGATCGGAGAGGTATTTTGTAAAATGTAAGTGTAACTCCCAAAAATTGGTGCGTATAACCAAAAATGGGTGTCTCGTATCCATGTCTACTATCTAACTAGTAACTACCCTCAATAAAATTGGTAAGTGTCTCGTATCACCATAAATTCAAGGCCCACCATCATAAATTCATTATCAACGCATGTTATTTGAGGAAATTCAAGGCCTAGAATCTTTTAACACATGCTATATACGGTATATTATAAAAAGGTTTGAAGAGTACACAACTTCTAATTTAGTCTAACTTAGTTGTGATTTTTCATTTTTGGTTGTCAATTAGAACTCCCAAAACAATGAGTGTTATTTGCAGCATACTGAATGTAGCATTGCCCCCATTGTCACTGATTCTGCTCCCTATCATCATGCTACCTTACATTTTCTTCAAATTGCTTATTTATATAAAAAGGTTGGTGCGAACAGAAAATATGGCAAGAAAAGTAGTACTAATCACTGGAGCCGCTTCTGGAATTGGCGAGGTCTGATCACTTTGCTCTATTATTTTGTTTTGGTGAAATTTCTTTGATAATCATGAAAGAAATGTGGCCAGTCAGTATCATTATCCACTCAATATATATTGCTATTTGCTAATAAAACATTTCTCTGTTAATTTATTTATTTATTTATTTATTTTAAAAAGCAACTAGCTTATGAGTATGCTAGACGAGGAGCAAGGTTGTCACTTGTTGACATTAGAATGGAGAATCTTGAAGCAGTGGCTGATATGGCAAGGTCTCTTGGTTCCCCTGATGTTATCATTATTGGTGCAGATGTGACCAAGGTTGAAGATAGTAAGCGGTTTGTTGATGAAACAGTGAACCACTTTGAACGATGTACGTGACCACTAGCTAGTGAAATTTTTAATTGATTTTATTGATATTTTTTTTCTTTTTATTATACATCTACAAAAATATATTTGTTTCATGCAGTGGATCATCTTGTAAACAATGCTGGAGTTATTGGGGTTCCAAGGTTGGTAGAGGATTTTTCGGATTTGTCTAAATACACACAAATTATGGTAAGCTGTTAAATCACTTTTTATATCATCAATCAATTATCAACAAATAACAACGTTGGACTTTAACTAAAACTATCTGAAAAGTCATAATACAATTGGTTATGATTTTTCACTATGTAAAGTTGTGTACACTCAAAGTATATCAAAATTAATGAATCTACAGAACTTGTTTAGGGAGATACAAGTATAATTTACATATACATGGAGAAAAATAATTACTTCTGAAATTGCAAGATGGAACTTCATTTAAATTATGGTCATTGTAAAGAAACAAAAAAGATCATGCTAGCCGGTGCTCTTAATTATCGTCGTCGTCGCAAAAGTGGTTTCAAATTAAAGGTAACTTATATGTGTTTATTATTCACAGGAAACAAACTTCTGGGGAGCAGCTCATGGCACTTTATATGCAATCCCACATCTTAAAAATAGTAAAGGCAGGATCATAGTGGTTGCTTCAGCTTGTGGGTGGTTTCCAATTCCAAGACTCAGTGTCTATAATGTAAAATCAATTATTTAGTCAAAATGACTTAACTAAAAATTCCATTTTAGTATCTATAATTCAAAATCAATAGTAAAGTAATCATATTGCATATTCTATGAACACATTCTTAAACTCTAACACACATATATAGATTTTGTTAAAATGCACACATATATAGATGATTGTCTTAAAGTTGTGATTTGTTGAATGATATCAGGCTAGTAAGGCAGCGATAATAAGATTCTTTGAGACATTAAGAATTGAACTTGGTTGGTCTATTGGCATAACAATTGCCACACCTGGTTTTATCAAAACAGACCTGGCATTCAGGGTCATTGAAGATGAGGTTGGTTAATCGTTTCCATGCACAAGATTGTAATAAAATACAAATCTTAATACTACTCCTCCCTTACACTACGCTATGTTCTAATTCTATTTTACAATACAGGCTACTCTTGGAAGACTTCCATTGGGTTCATCAGTTGAATGTGCCAAAGACATAGTGAAAAGTGCATGCAGGGGAGATATGTATGTGACAAACCCTTCATGGGTCAAAGTAATTTTTTATTGGAAGGTGTTTTATCCCCACCTGGTGGACTGGACCCAACGACACATCTTTGGGATTTTGACAAACCCTTACTGGAAGAATGGTAATGTGGTTATGTCCAAGAGTTACCAAGAGCTTAAGGTAGAATAAAATGATATTTTGTGCCACTAGATAACACATTTCATTTAGGGACTTGGCCTACAAACGGTTCTAATTTGGAAATGTGCTTATGGGCTATTGATTAGTAGGGACGAGTGCTAAAGCAACATTTAAGTAACATGTGCCTTTTATCACACTGTCTTATCGATTAAAGTTCAAATAGGTCATGCGTTTTAGAAATTATAACCCTCACTAGCAAAATATAAAGAAGTATATATGCATTTTTTTTAAGTTCAAGGGGACTAGTTAAATCCCCTAAAAAAAACTATTGCGGCTAATTTTAATTAGGGATGGGCAAAGTTTGGTTAAAAACCAAAATTGTGTGCGAGTTGAACCAAACTATTAAGGATCAATTTGAACCGAACTGAACCGGTATTCAAATTGGTGAACTGTTTCGTTTTAAAAAAACTGAATTGTTCCCACACAAGTAAACATTTCAGAAATAAGAACCAAACCAACGAAATCATAAATTGAGGTTTATGTAACAGTATTCAAAACCAAATGATTAAACATTGAAAGAACTAATTCAAAACGTAAACAACAATTATAGCTGCTGTGAAAGAACTAATTGTAGCTAAACAATTGTGAAGATGAAACCCATATGAAATTTTAGTTCAATTTGGCAAACAAACTAGCAAACACAATGAACAAATTAGCAAACAAACACAGTGAACAAATCAACGTTTTTAGTTCAGTTTGGCTTCAAGTTCATTTTTGGTTTTTTTTATCAAAAAGGTTCGGTTAATAACTGCTCCTTTAAGTATGGATCAGTTCATAACTTTTACATGGCTGTTCGGTTCAATAGCAGTTTGGTTCAATTTGGATCGACAGTTCGATTCAAGTTTTGGTTTTTTTACCCAACCCTAATTTTCATGATATATAATCTTTGTGTTCACCAACGTGAAAATTAACATCTTTTTAAATAAAAGGAGGAAATCACTCGACTACTCCACCAACCCTCCTCTTTCCACCACAAAATACCTTTTAAATAAAAAGAGGAAATCACTCGACTACTCCACCAACCCTCCTCTTTCCACCACAAAATACCTCCATTGTTTTTCAATCACACACTCCCATCTTTAATGTCTCAATTGTAGATGCTCAATTGCTTTTCATTCAAGTATAAGGTTCGAGTATTTAATATACATTTGAGATAATAGTACTGCATTTGCAGGGAAGCTATAGATATTATACCTAAATCTATTGAAATTCGACAAAACGTAAAGTGACGGTCATCATAAAAGTGTAACTATTAGAGCATCTACAATGGAGACACCCATTTTTTTGTACTTAAATAAGTCTCACGTACGCGTCATTCATTTATAATTTTTTAACAGTGGTATCTAATAAACATTGAATCCCTCCAACCCAGCATCTCGTACGAATTTCTTAAGAATTAGGATCTTAAATGAGACCATGGATCCTATAAGTAACCAAAAAAAAATCTCCCCAATGGAGCAGTTCACAAAAAGTGATCTAATAATGCAAAGAGAACTGACTGGTCACATGTTGCTCCATTTGAAAACAAAAGCCCCATCGTCAAAAGTGTTTCAACTATATCGCTCTTTTTCACGTTGCAACTATAAGCTTTCTTATAAACATGGAGTGAATGTGTGGTATGAACAATACATAATATAAGTAAGGTTCGACATTCAAATTCTGGCCAATAAAAAAAAAATCGAGTGAATGCTCCATTGACCAAAGATTCAGTTAAAAATTATAGATAAAAGGTTATGTAGTGTTGTTTTAAATATATATTCAATCTATATAGCAGTTAACTTGTTAAAAAATGTGTTACTCTATAGAATCAATTGCATATCACTTTTTACAAAATATTATTACATGCTTTTGATCTAGTAGATTGACAATTTTACGAAGCATTCAGTTGCAATTATAAGCCCCCATTACTTTTTAGTTTTTACTTCCTTCCTTTCGTTAATAATTATATATAAGCCCACAATGAAAAAAAATTATATGCCATATACAAATGGAATAAGGAATTTTGGGATAACTTTTTATTAACTCAACTTTTTTCAAATTTAAATTTAAATTTAAATCAAAACCATAGTTATAAGGAATTTGAAAACTAAATATATGTTTTAGTTGAACTTTTTTTGTTATAATTTTTTTTCCAAATTCAAAAGGATTTAAATTGAATAATGAAAGTCAAATTCAAATATTTTTAAATAATATAGATATTAAAATATATAGACAACGAAATACAAGTGACCGTTTGCACGCTGGTATATATTGTGTAGTTAATATGTCCATATTATGTGGAAATATTACTAAATTGTAGCGACATTTAAGAAGGGAATGTGAGAGTGTGAAAAAATGGAGGTTTGATGTGGAGGTGGAAGGAGGAAGAGAGAGGAGGATTGGTAGGGTGGTAAAGTGATTTCCTCCTTCTATTTTTTTTAAATGTTAATTTCCATGTTGGTGATCACATATAGATGACATGTCAATAATATCAGTCACTTCAGCATTTTTTGAGGAGATTTAGTTGCGTCCCTTGAACTTAAAAAAATGCATATATACTTCTATATATTTTTTATTTTGAGCTCCCTCATTTTTTTCACCATTAGGTCAAGAAGTTCAAGAAATAAAAAATTTGAACCTTTTAGACTGGAGACCTAGATCCGCTGTTGCAGGCATGTCCACCCCCAAAACTTGTACACCGTGACATTTCTGATGAGCTTGTAGGCAATGAGTCTTTCGGTACCCACCATGTCACCATCGAATGATCCAGCAAAGAAGGTGGTATAGATCTAGTAGTTGGTGTATCAACCCATCTATGAAAATTTCATGGGTTGTTGCCAAGGCGAAAAGTATGGTGATCCCTCCAATTTAAAAAGCTACTTCTATCGCTTTGGTTATATTTCCTACACGCCATTAAACTTCTATATGGCGACTTCAATGATCTGCTTGAAGTTGCAATTAAAACTTGCTAGAATAATTTCAATCCCAATGTAACAAGTGAACTTGAAAACAAGACTCTTCGGAAGATTGTGTTGTCGCGATGCAAAGTCATGTGTATTATCAACGACACAACCACCATGAACATCAACAAGGAGATAAAAACAATGTCAAACAATCAAAGCAAGCACGGATCAGAGCTGAATGAGAGGGTGAGATGTTGGAGATGCTGATGAAATTAAACTG
>Ga0228711_1002173_pt1 | contig 29900 bp, 15 predicted proteins | sample MedpolnodulmetaG_2_FD_177996 | JGI IMG/M metagenome (GOLD analysis project Ga0228711, IMG submission 177996) | Root nodule microbial communities from Medicago polymorpha collected in Santa Monica, California, United States - brown nodules | ecosystem: Host-associated > Plants > Roots > Nodule... | reverse complement strand
GTCCCACATCGGATAAAACAACAAATGTTGAACACCTTATAAGTAAGAGGACTCATAAACCCATAGCCTTAAGGTTTTGGGTAAGAGTGTGGTGTCTCTCTTGCTTGTACGGTTGTTCTAGCCTCGAGGCAGCCGGTCCGTTTGCGCAAAAAGCAGCAACGGCGGTACAGTGTCGGTCCGTTTGCGGAGAAACTAGCAACGGCGATACAAGCAAGTAAGAGCTTCCGCTTGAAGGGGGAGCATGATGAATTGATGGACTCACACTTGAGGGGGAGTGTTGTTGTGTACAAGTGTGAGTTATATGTCCCACATCGGATAAAACAACAAATGTTGAACACCTTATAAGTAAGAGGACTCATAAACCCATAGCCTTAAGGTTTTGGGTAAGAGTGTGGTGTCTCTCTTGCTTGTACGGTTGTTCTAGCCTCGATGTGGTCGGTCCTCCAAAGCTCCCCTCACTGACCCAACATCCAACATGTTACACATTGAAGTCTTAAATGAACAGACCAGACACTCTGGTATCAACTGAAGGTGTGAGTAAATGAAACATGGAACAAGAGAATCATGGAAAATAAGAGTGAACTATAAGATGAAGTGCTATCTTGACGTGAGAGATGAGTGCCGAAGTATAGGAGACGAGAGATTGAGATGGACAAATTGTATAGCAGATGAAGGAATAAGAGCAATCTAGAATTGCAGATTATTAACACTAGTTTCAAGGTCATTTGTTGTTATTATTAGAAGAAAAAAAGAGTTACTTTCAAATTTAGTAATATAAGAGGAATAAAAAATACTTAACCACGACCTACACTATCACATGCTTATTTAATAAAAGGTGAATTATGGGAATTCAAATATATGTATTCGATTGGTTTTTGGTTTACAATGGACTGAACTTCAACTTCCGAACTCGACCGAACATGTCCATACTAAACCGAAATAGCTGACCAGAAGACCCGACAACCCAATACAACCCACCCGACATCCCATTTGTTCACTCGGTTTTTTCGGATTCGGGCGGGTACAATTTCTATGTCCATCCCTACTCGAGTGCATAAACACTCAATTCAAGGAAAAAGGAGTAGAATAATCTATTTTAGACGGGGCCGTTCCTTGCCATGTGCAAGGAGCTCAATGGAGTCAAGCCTCCAATTTATGGGGGCCTCAATTATTTATAGGGGTATGAGTATAATTGTTGGGATGTAGGATAATATTTTCTTTTGTTATGTAGGTCTAAATCAAACACTTATTATTTGACAAAAGTAAAGAATAAATGGACAAGTTAGGTCAAACCCACACATCAATCAAAAACAAAAATTCAACAAAACAAATTAAAATCAAAATAATGTTTATTGGTAATTTCCAATTGTTTAAGTTATCATCAATTATTTTTATTAAGGGTCATTTTTAATATTAGAGCCGCACCTCCAATTTTATTGGTCCAGATTCTAGACCACTTGGAGAGAAGTCATAAACATTTATCTATTGAAATTCTCTCATCTTATTCTTGCTAAACATAAACAGAGACGATACTCATTTATATATGAGCATACTCAACAACAATATGGTAAAAGATTGAGGGGTTTTAGCCTTTTAGGTGTTGCACATTTCGTAGATGATAAAAAATAGTAAAACTAATTATAGGTTTAAATTGATCTTAGAGGAAGATATTCTCCCTTTCATATATTTATGATTTTTATTTATTTTTGATAGTCTAAAATTAAAGGGGAAATTGGCCACTTTCTCTATCATAAGATTTTTTTATTTTATTTAAATAGTATCCACTTTGGCCAAGTGACATGGATGTCACCGCATAAAAAAATTGCTAACTAAACATAAAGTTGAGAAAAAACTAGAAAGGGACTATAAAATTAGAAAAGGGGTAAATGTCAAAGGTAAATTTGTTAAAAGAAAAAACTAGCAACATGAAAATCACGCAATTGAGAAAGTTTGTGGACCAAAAAGACAATTAAACCGAAAACAAAATTTCCTCATCCATACATTTTATTTTAGGCAATTTTTACGGTGCACTCAACAAAATTGACCGGTACACCTATATGTTAAATAAATAATTTAATGAGTTATTTTTTCTAGAAAAAATATATTTTCTATCGGTTATAATTATAATAATTATATTTTATTTTTCAAAAGTGTCGGCAAATCACAATTCAACTTTTTTTAATTTTTATTTCTCATGATGGTGAATATTGATTATTTTTTCCATAAAATGTTAAAAAATTAGTACGATTCATATAAATAATGAAATGATGTTTTTTCTTATGAAATAATATTTTCTAAAATATAAAAATCGACAAATATCTCTTTATTATATAAAAATGATTGTTAACTTATAGATTTATCAAATAGGTGTACCGGTACACCTTAATTTAAGGGTGTACCGTAGAAACTCCCTTTATTTTAATATTTCAAAAAGTAATGTACCATTTATGATTCAAGAGAAACCACATATTTAAATATCAAAACAACCACATTAAAATGACATATTGACATATTACTATATCAATATGAGTTATTTTTCCAATAAAAAACTAATGATATGACTTATTTATTTGTGAAGTTCCATCACTCCAATAATAGAGAAAGCATAACAAACAACTTCAAGGCTTGAAAATCCAGAGCTTTGAGCCGAACTCTCATATTCTTTCGCAGTTCTTTCTTTTCCACCAGCATTAATGAACATGATATTATCAACAATTGAAATGATTCGAGATGCATTTGTTGCTTCTGGATATTCCAATAGTACATGTGCCACAAGAATGACCTTTCCATTTTGAGGCAAAGCTTTGTGACAATTGTTTAAAATTTCTATGCATTTCTCATCCGACCAATTATGACTTACAGCCTAGAGCATTGAAAAAGATGGATATACAATATTTTAGTAAGCATTGTCTTATCGAGAATCTATGGTATTATCAATAATTTGTAATTGAAGCTTTAGAAAAGAAAGTATTTATATTTATATATAGAAACGAAATATGTATGCCACCGGAAAATTTCACGAAGAAAGTCTTTATGATGTATAGCAGTACTCTTATTTTTTTAGACTAGAAACTCGAAGACTACTCATTTTTATTTGAAAATAACAATATTAAGTATAATTATTCTTTTATAACGTTCCAAGAATTTTGACTTGGTACTTATTTTTGTTGCCGGCCTATTTGGGACTACATCAAGAATTAATTTTCTAACAAATAATGTAGTCCACTTGTCAAATTGTGTTAGGAAGTTGATTACTGATAACAATTAACAAATAACAAGTTGCATGAGTATGTATGTATTCTTGTACTATTGTTATAGGTATCTCTTGTGCCTTTAAATTTAACAAGTTGCTTCTTTTGCCTCTTAAAATAAATTAACAAATAACAAGTCAACTTAGTGCCAAATTCCAAACAATGGGAATATGATAGGATATAATCAAAATCAAAATATATTCTTGTAAAGAAAAAGCTAAAAAATATTTTAAGGCATTGTTTAAAGAATTAAATAATATAATTTTTACATAAAAAGTGATACAATCATTATTTTGACAAGTCTTGGTTCACAAACCTTAACACAAGTTAGCTTTTTCCAAATAAAAATAATTATAATTAATATTCAAAATAAATATTTCTGTTTCTTCTTGAAAAATAATTATTAAAAATGCACATTTTTCTTCTTAAAATCACGTTTTCATATTTCTTTTCGACTTTAAGGTGAATCCTTTTAAAATTGAGTTTATTTTATTTTTTCAGAAAAGTCAAATAAATGTTTAAAAGCGAGATTTCAAGAGCCCAAATAAGCCGTTAGATGTATTTTAATATTTATACCGGTTTTTTCAAAAAAGTTTTTTTTTTTTTTAAATTACCATTTTAAGTGTTTTTCTTTAAGAAAACCATAATCAAACTAAACCTTAGCCATTCCCTATATATGTAAATGCAAAATTTTAATTATTAAGCAAGGTAAAATCACTTACCACAGCCCTATCAAAGCAGGGTGACCCATAAATGATTTGAACGAGCCAAGATAACCATGATCAATATTTTCATCATAACAAAAGTATTCACCAGAAGGTGTGATCCCATAAACCCTCACAATGCTACCATCATCATTGGTCCGAGTAGAAATAGACAGAAGAGAGTAGCTTGCAAGCAAGCGCAACATACGTTCGAGCCGATTTGGCAAGTCAGAGTGTTGAGTTGGTAACTTTGAAGCAATTTCAAAAGATGACATGAATCCATCATCAATGATTTCAAACAAGTTGAGTTGAATTGCAGCATTAAGAACTGCTGGAAACACCAAATTGGCACCTAGCACCATAGCTAAGAGGGTATCACTATCATCTATTTGTGGGGGTGTGAGATTCAATCACATGGTTTTCTTTCTCATTGCACTACTAAAAAAAACAAAATTAGTGAGGGAAATTAGTGACGGAAAAAATGAAATTCCTCACAAATTTCTTGATCGCAAAATTTAGTGACGGAATTAGAGAGGGATTTCACGTTTTCCCTCACTAATTTTTGTTTTTTTAGTAGTGTTGGAAGAACTCATGTTTGTTTCTTTAGCTTATAGTTTTCTGATCCTTTGATGGATTGATGTGTGTGTTTACTTCCCTCAAGTTTTTCTATTGTTTATAGGCAAATTTGGCATTAGAGAAAATTTGTTTAATTCATTATGTCACTGTTTGTTTAAATATTATTCAGTTGGATAGCTTAACAATTCATCTTTTTCTTCTATTTTTTGTTGAACGGTTATGTACTTATGTTACAATAGTAATTGCAAATCGGTGCATTACATGGCACATGTGTGATGTTAATTTACGCCTACCTAAAAATATTAAGAAATAAATTTACAATTTACACCCACTTATTTTTTTTTTTATAAAAAAAACCTACTTACCAATATATATATAGATATGGCTTATTCTTCTAAAAACATCATATTAAAATATCAAAACATCATATTTAAAAAAGTGGTGTACAATGATTTCAAGAAACATGATAGTTAAATATCAAAACATCCACATTAAAATGTCATATCACTATATAGATAAGATATGACTTATTCATCCACAAAAAACAAGGAAACTGATGACATAACCTATTTATTTATAAATTTCCATCATTCCAATAATGTTGAAAGCACAACAAACAACTTCAAGTCTTGAAAATCCAGAGCGTTGAGCCAAAATTTCATATTCTTTAGCAGTTCTTTCTTTTCCACCAGCATTAATGAACATGATATTATCAATAATTGAAGCAAATCTGGATGCATTTGTTGGTTCTGGACATTCTGGTAGTGCAAGCTCCACAAGAATGACCTTTCCATTTTGAGGCAAAGCTTTGTGACAATTGCTAAAAATTTCTAAGCATTTTTCATCCGACCAATTATGACATACAGCCTAAAACAACGAAATAGGGATACAAAATACTCCAGTAAGCACTATTTTATTGAGAATCGATAATATTTATCAACAAATTTTGTTAGAATGACGTATAATTTGGAACGCAGAGAGTAGATACCAACCTTAAGCATTATGGCATCTCCTTGCGGAATACTTTCAAACATGCTTCCTCCAACATGCTCAATCCCTAAATGAAATTTGTCTATTTTTAATTAATAATCTTAGGGAATGTCAAAATCATTTTGAACTGGTCATCATATGCACAGGGATATCTGTTTGAATTTTGATTTGAATTGTCGTTCTAATATGTATGGACCACAAAAGAAGCTTCAAAGGTAAACCCTCACTAATTTTAGTAAAATATATATCACATCCCTTCTCCTTCTTAGATTCATATTATAAAATAATTTGGACCCACTTTTTTAGATTCTTATTATAAAATTTGTAAAATTTAAGTTAGTTCTTACGAAATATTTATTTAATTTTAGCTAGTTTCTAGCACATATAATAAGGAGATTTCTTTGATATCTTAGAAAAAAAATGGGTACAATATATTAGTAGTCATCAAGGGAGCCCTAAAATATTTAGGAATCATCACATTGAATTTTGAGCAATCACACTAGAATTGTAAAACTGATTGTTTACCTTTTACCTACAATACCAAATAGCAAAATTACTTTCTCGAATTGTTACCATACACACATTATGTACTTTATCTTCAGCATCAGCAAAATACTAAAACCCCAACAATAATTAACACCCAACCATAAACTCAAGCCTCGGAGTCTAAAGAGGGACCTCTATCGCCCGAGAAAAGGGGGTTAAAAAAGTGGTCGATACCGATTATAGACAAATCTGGGAATATTACGAATATGAATTCACAGAATTCTTTGGATCTATCTTATTTGTCACAAGGACGGGAGAGTCTTTCTCCAATGAGAATAAAGCAAGTTTTTGGGCAAGACAATAAAGGAACTCGCCCTTTGACACCACACCAAGGGATAAGAGCTGATTGCTGGCGATGACTTTGTTAATTTAAATATGAAAAACAAATCAATATTGGATTTTCTCAATTTTATAAATTTAAACTATTTTTTTACTCACAAAAATTAGCCTTTTAGATGATATAAAATTAATTAATTGCCTCACATAAAACCAAGTTATTTCAAGAAATAGAGTACCTGGAATGGGTGATACATTTTCAATCACTTGAGGGAGGTCAAAATTGATTCCCTTAATTGATGGATATTTTGCAATAATCATTTTGAGAGTTTGTCCATTTCCACCACCAATATCAACCAAAGTTGATACTCCCTCGTATCCTTTGTATATTTCAAGGATTTTATTCATGTGAATTTTGGTCATATTAGTCATTGATTTGTTGAATATTTGGTTTACTTGTGGATCTTTCCCAAAGTACTCATACTTAGTTATTCCATTAACTTTCTTGAATAGGTCAATCTCTGGATCAAGTACTGCTTCCTTGAAATTCAACCTATAAATATATTATAAAATTGATTTTAATTAGTGTGTATCTCAAGTAATAATTTAACTATTAATTTTTTTTTTGAAAGATAATTTAACTATTAATGGAAAGCCTATTAGTTGAATTTTAAAAATTTATTGAGGTGATAGAACGTTAATTTTGGTAGAAAATTTGAGTGATATTCTTGACTACATAATTAATTATATGTAAATAACCGAGATTATGCTAAACAAATTTAATCATACGATGAAGAATCATGGATGAGAGGGTCAAATGTCATACTAATAAGAGAGGTAGAAAGTATAGCTATATTCACGAGGTAAAAACTCAACTAGAAAGTTTAAATGTGTATGCACTAGTCTTAATTATAGAACTTAATTGTATCGACTAATTGAGTAATTAACTCTCCTTTGGTTTTAACTAGATGCTATAGATTGTATTAAGTAATTAAAAGTAGTCAAACAATACTAAAAACGTTATATTTAAGTTTAAAATAATAGTGTTGATATGATCTTTGTTCATTTGATAAGGGATAATACATAATATATGTAGGGGTCGAATAATTGACAATATTTTAAAAAAATAATAATAGTATATATATAGTTTGATAACATTTTGCTTGGTCTCAATATTGATTTGATGTTTTTCTAGAAGAGATATATTCAAATAATGATTGATCATGAGCATTAGAAGAGTCAATTCCTCCAACACAATTCACACTAAGAGAAATATATAAGAGAAATATTAAATTATACCGATGTAATATTCTATCAATGTTACTTATTTAATATCATTTTACTCGATATATATTTTACAAATTTAACAATTAAATTGTAAATTTATATCTTATAAATCATCCATGTAACATTTTACAAAAATCTAAAACCACTAGATTGTAAATGAAATTATTAATTAAACAAGGTAAACAAAATTAGGCAAGGTAAAATCACTTACCACAACCCTATCAAAGCAGGGTGACACATAAATGATGTGAACGAGCCAACATAACCATGATCACTATTTTCATCATAGCAAAAGTATTTACCAGAAGGTGTGATCCCATAAACCTTCACAATGCTACCATCATCATTGGTCCGAGTAGAAATAGACAGAAGAGAGAAGCTTGCAAGCAAGCGTAACATACGGTCGAGCCGATTCGGCAAATCAGAGTGTTGAGTTGGTAACTTTGAAGCAATTTCAAAGGGTGACATGAATCCATCACCAATGATTTCAAACAAGTTGAGTTGAATTGCAGCATTAAGAACTGCAGGAAACACCAAATTGGAACCTAGTACCATAGCTGAGAGTGTCTCATTGTCATCTATTTGTGGGGTGTGAGTTTCAACAACATGGTTCACTTTGTCATTGGAATAGGAACTCATGTTTGGTTTTTTGGCTTATACTTTTTGTGATCCTTTGATGGTTTGTGTGTGTTTGATTCCCTCAAGTTAATTGTTGTGTTTTTTATAGACAAATTTGTCACTAAGATGCTATACAGAGAAGATTTGTTTAATTCTGTATGTCACTGTCTTGTTGACTTTTATTCTTTCATAATGGTTGGGAAGCTTAACAATTCTTCAGATTTTGGTCAAAAATTTATTATGATAATAACGGATAACCCACGCATTGCATGTTATAATTTTTTTTTTGGCAAGTAGCCGAGTGGTTAGAGCTCGCACATTTAAATGTGGTGAAGTGGAGTGTCCGAGGTTCGAACCCCAACCCCTAAATATAAATATGCAATATCCCTACCAACTGAGGTAAGTTCACGATAATTGTTATAATGATATGATTTTTATCTAAAGATATTATAATGATATGACTGTTATACAAATATGAAAAATACTAAAATGCCCTAAAGTTTAAGCCAATACTAACAAATTTGTTAAAGATTCAAAGAGAGTAATATTGCATTAAAAGTTGTCAAGTCAATTCTTTAAAAATTTAAACAATGCTCTTTTCAACACAAGATTTTTATTTTTGGATTCCTCAACAAATAATTTAAGAGCACTTGTTAGTATAACCCTACAAATATATACTCAGTTGAGAAAAGGAAAAAAAAATTAACGTAATAGCTTGTGTCATGCTCGGACATGTGTAAAATTGTGGGCATGGCATTTAAATATTTCCTCTAAAAAAATGTCATTAAATATTAAAAATTTAGACCATGTGTAAGTCTGTAAAAAGAAAGTTTATGAGGACTATGGTAAAAAAATTAAAACATAACTAATGATAAATTTGGAGGTTATCATAAATTGAAATTCATGAAAATGTATTAGAGGTTAGCATATGTTACAATATAGTTCCATATAAAAAAATTGTATGTCTAAATTGTATGTCAGAATTTGGAAGTACTATTCAAGATTGTAAAACTTTATTTAGTCAATTTTATGAAAACTCTAGTGTTGAGTTTATGCGAAGACAAACAAAAGCGGTTGATCATGAATTAGCAAAGACGGCCACGTTAGAAGATAGTTTCCAAATTGTGGTTATTACACCACATTGTATTGAATACATTTTGATTAATGAAATGACATAATTTATCTTGCTTAAAAAAAACATTGCTATTTCTGAAAAATCCAGAAAGGTGCCATATAACTTCTTTAATCCAAGGAGCATGGGAGCATTTGTTAAAACAGAAAAGTTTTCCACGTTTCCTATATCTATATCATTTTTTTCCTGATATGATTGTAATCGCAATAAGATGTTTCAACAGTAATTGAAATTAGATTATTTGGTCTTTCATCTATCTACCGGGTCTTGTAAACGAGTACCTCCAGCGCACTCTTTAATCATCTCAAATTTAGTAACTATTTTTTTAAAAAGTCAATTATTACAATTTCCAATGTATTCAATATACAACTTCTCATTAAAAATTTACCATTTAAAGTGTTTAAATAGTGCCCCGGACACTCGTTAACATTTTCCATATCTATATCATTTTTTTTTCTTATAGATTGTAATCGCAATAAGATGTTTCAGCAAAAAAATTAAAACAAATTCATTGACCCAAAAATTGGCCTTTCCTCTCTCTTCTCTCCTTTTCAAATCCTAGTCGTCACCAATTTCTTCTTCTTCTTCTTTTTTTTGTCAGATGGTGATTTAGGGTCAATTTTGACCCAAAAATCACCTCTCCGAGTCGTTTTTTCTTATATCCTAATTAAATAAGTGATTTCACATATTTTTTTGTTTTCTTTCATTTGTTTTTGTGATTTTGTCGTCTCTGAACGACTCTGTTTGTTTTGATTTCCCATCTTTGTGCGGTGCATTTTTGATTTCCCGTCTTAGTGCGGTGTTTATTTGATTCAGGTTGAAAGATTAGCTTCAAGCAAGTGCAGATTCGATCAATGACAATGACTTTGGCGTCGTCAATGTTGCAGATCCGGAGACATGAGTATTCTGGAGACTATAATATAGTCATATTAGTCATGTTTGTATGCATAGGTACTTTGTCGTTTTATGCTATTAACATGGATATTGTGAATTTGGATTTGGATTTGTATTGTATTGTTGTACTCTATCAATAATGAATATCGTTTATTTTTATAAAAAAAAAATGTTTCAGCAGTAATTCAAATTAATTTATTTGATCAGTTGAAAATTTCAAACCTTATTAAAAAACTCAAGCTTAATAATCCTAATATTGACCGACACAGTTCCGTGATACGCGCAATATGTATTAAAAAGATTTAAAATTTATGTTCATTCAAAATTTTGATTAATTAAAATGTGTATCCACAACAGTCACAAAGGGTCGTTATTTCCCCTTTAAAATATGTATAATATTTTATCCAAATTATAATAGACCCATGCTTCGCATGATGATGTACAAATTTATTAAAATATTTACTATCAATCAGTTACATATATAATAACATATTTTCATACCTCGTAAAAAAAAAAATCATAAAAAATGCTCAAGCTAAGTATACTACTACTAGTAATAATAATATTGCAGTTTTAGCCCCCTAATTTTCTCAAAGTTGCGATTTTGGTCCCCTAAGAAAAAATTACAAAACAACCCCCTAAGTTTTGCACTTGTGGCAGTTTCGGCCTCCAAGGCTGATATTGACTCGGTCTACGCTGACGTGGCACCCTAAGTGAGGTGCCACGTGTTATTTTTTTTACTTTTTTTTGGCCTTGGGGGGCCAAAACTGCTACAATTGCAAAACTTAGGGGGCTGTTTTGTAGTTTTTTTCTTAGGGGGCCAAAATCACAACTTTGGAAAAGTTAGGGGGTTAAAACTGCAATTAAGCCTAATTTTTTTTAGGGTAAGAATAATAATAATAATAATTTCACAAAAAATAAAATAATAATAAGAGTAAAATACACTCCCCTCTCCTCAAAGATATGAGTATTACACTCCCCTTCCCTCTTGTTATAAAACACACACTCCCCTCCCTTGATAGTTACAAAATACACATTTTCACCAATTTTTAAAAAATTTGTTAACTTTTTAATCATTTATGTTGTACAATATTTTCTTTTACCAAAATAACCCTTAACTTCTCAAAGCATGTTACTCCACCTATTTCATTCAAATATTGTTAAAACTAGTCATAAAGTTGAGCATTTTTCAAGGTTGTGTGGTTGTGCACTTTATCATATCTGGATTTGTTTCAATACATGAACATCTAATTTGCGATTGATCAAATTTGGTTGAGAAGGGTTTTGGGGTTGTTACTTCTGCTTTTTAAATTCTAAAATTCCTATTGAAAAAATTTAGGAAAAGATCCAAATATTATTACATATATCGGTTGAAGAAATTCTTAGTGTTGGAGTCTTTTTTTTAATTGCCTGCAAATTAACTTGTTTCAAATATCAATTGTTGTTCATGGATGTTACAAGCAAAAGAAACAATCCGTAAAGAACTGATAAGGATATTTTGGTAATAAAAAAATTATATTTAACGGATGTTAGAAGATGTTAACGGAAAATGCACAAATGGATTAAGTTGTAGTGCATTTAATCTATTAAGGGAGGGGAGTCTAATATTGATATCTTTAAGGGGAGGGGAGGGTATTTTACTCATGTTTAATGAAGTAAATAGTGCTTATAAATAACTCAAATTTTCCTTTTAGTCTCTTTATAAAAGAATCACACTTGGTCCTTTTTTTTCCCTTCTGTGAACACTTTTAATCCATGTTGTTAAATGGGATTAACAGAAGGTGGCGTGGTAGGATCACGTTGGAACAAAATTGGTTTGTACAATTCCTCTAAGGTTTTTATGATTACAAAATATTAAAGAATAATTGGATATGCTAATATATGTTCAAGTGTATAGAACCATAGATTAAAATTTTAAAAGGTATGAACATGTATAAGAGCTCCAGAAAAGAGAAGCTCAAGACTATGGTAGAAGATCTAAAGAAAGGTCAACCAGAAGTCAACACATTCGATCAAAAGAAAGGATGTTACTTAGAAGCTGTAGATCATCATCAGAAACTGAAGATCACCATCAAACTCTAAAAACCACCATACTTCAAACTCTGAAGTACATAATATCTTGAGGGACCCAGACTCAACGTCATATTTGTCATCTTTTGTAGTTGTCTCTATCAAAGTCTGATAGTACAATTTGTATTCTTCTAACCACATGTAGAAACAAACAAAGAACTTCAAGGACAAAGAGAATGAACAAATAATTCCAAATTTTGCAAAGGAATTTCAAATGTCTAATCAACGGAATTATCCATATCAGGCAAAGGGCCAACATTCTAGATTTAAAGCTTCTCAACGGCTCTTAATGCGCTGGCATATTTCTCAACCGTCTCTCAAATCCTCGCCTATATAAGGAGCTGAAGACATGAAGAGAAATACCAAGACTTTGTTATTTTTATTTTGCCATTATTCAACCAAAATTTAAAACGCAAAACACTTGAGTATTTTCTTATCAAAGTTTGTATCTTAGAAATTATATGTCTTAAGAGTCTGTTATGTATTGTATTGTTTACACCTCTGATTGTATATCAAGTGTAAGAACAAATCTTGTTTATTGGTAAACATTTAGAAGTCTCTGGCCTGTGTGCTTGAGCATTGGAAGCCTCTTATTTAGAAGTCTCTTGCTTGTATATTTTTTAGTGTGTCTTTTAAATATTTGGATTAAATATGTTTTTGATCCCTATAAACATATCAACTTTTAGTTTTAGTCCCTCTAAAAAATTTCTTCTACTTTTAGTCTCTATAAAAATTTTAATCACTACTTTTGGTCCCTATTTTAAAGTTAATTTTTGTACTTTTTAATGAAATTGTGCAGAAATGTGTAGAATATTGTAAAACTATTTCTAAAAGAAAATTTGAATTTTTAACCGTAAAAAATATAAAAATTCAAATTTAATTTATGTTTTCTTCAAAAATTCTATTTTTTTTTTTGGAAAGATTCTTATAATATTATAACTTTGTATGCAAAATTTTATTCAAAAATATGAATTATACATTTTTTTTGACACAAAACAAACGACATTCATTCATTCAAATTGATAGAGTATATCGATGCAATACAAATTCGCTAAAAACAAAAAGGATGAATTTGTGAACAAACTCACAACATCCATGTTAATAGCATAAAACGGCAAAGCACATAAGCCTACAAATATGACTAAATTAAAATCTCCGGAATAGTCATGCCTCCGGATCTGAAATGTTGATAACGCCAAAGTCATTGGTTGGATCTGCACTGGGTCGAAGCTGATCTGACAATCTGAATCGAACAAACACCTAAACAAGGGAAAAGACAAACAACGTCGCACAAAGACGACAAACAAAACAGCGTCGCACTAAGACGACGAAATAACAAAAGAAAAACCTAATTCCATGTGAAAATCACTTATTTAAATAGAAGGGAAGGAGAAAAACGATTTAGAGGGGTGATTTGGGGTCAAAAATTGACCATAAACCACCCCTCTTTGGTGGATGAAGGAGAAGAAATTAGGGTTTCAGCCGACGGATCACAAAAGAGAGAGGGGGAGATGAAAGGAAGGACCAAAAGTGAAGATGAAAAACTTTTGGGGACTAAAAGTTGAAGAAATTTTTTAGAGGGACTAAACCAAAAAGTTGACATATTTATAAGCACAAAAAATATATTTAACCCTAAATATATTTTAGATAAAAATGTGTAGAAAATGCTCATACGCTAATTGTAATTTATTGTGGAAATCAAATAGGGCAGTTATTTACCAATAATCAATTATTTAAACGATTTATTAAAATAAATCAATTATTTAAATGATTATATTTTTTTAAAGGAAATGATTATCTTTATGAATCACTAGTTAATATATATATATAAAGCAACTATGTTAAAAACTTGACAGTTGGATTTAGCAAGTGTACTAAATCGTCATTAAGTAGTTAAATTAATAAGTTCGTAACAATGATTTGAATATCTAAATCTTAAGAAAACAAATAAATGGAGACCGGGTCATTTCGGATTCCCATCTCATCATTACTTGGCAGCTAAATACTATCAACATAGTTGTCCAGATAGCCTAATTTTACAACATTTTAACAAAATAGTTAGGTCAGTGTCTTGGTCACTAACACTCTTTACTAGTTAGGACACCCTAATGTCTTAGCTCAGTCCATAACCATTGGAGGTTTGAATGAAAACTAAATTAATGTCACAAAAAATTTATATAATATTTTTGTAAAGCTATTAAAGACTATCACAAAACATGAATAAAAGCAAAGCAATCAACTGTATTTAGAGGATGTTAAAAGTTACATAATCAAGCGATTACGGAGAAGTTTCTCCTACATGACCTATCCTAGAAAATTATATGCTCATTCTTTCTAAATGTAAACTACGAAAAGAAAAACATAAATAAGGCATCACAAATTTATGATTCCTTGGTTCTCAAATGGCTATGGTCACTCCTAATCTTTGTATATTGCGTTTATGCATTCGTCTGGTTAGAAGATGATAATTTTCCACTAACCCAGGGCTTATATATTTACAGGCAAGCATTTCCCCATATTTTTGCAATAGTCATTTTACGACGCACATGGCCATAGAGCGACTCGAGTTTTGATGAGTTGAACATTGCAAATTTCCTTCACACTACACGATGCGCATCTCATAGTGCACATCGCAAGTTAGGACACAACTGATCACACAATTGTCTATACTACTTGTCCTATTCCTTCTCATCAAAACATTTGTAGCAACTAAACCCCAAGAACTAGCATGATAAAACTTAAAAAAAGTATAACACGATCACAAAGTTGTCTGCTTGAAGTGTTTTATATGGTTTCAAGGCTATTTTTTCATGTTTGCTATTTCATGACTTTTTTGTCATCTAATTTTAAAAAACTCTACTAAAATACATATAAACATTCTAATTTAACTCTAGAATGACTCTAAAAAGGGGCTAACAACTCTATATAATTTCCTACCATCAGACCTTATAAGAAGTTCTCGGGCAATGTATGAGGGAGGACAAAACACAACTTAATAAGCCGTATTAGTTTATGGGGTCAGTTGGCAATCCTGAAAGGAATTTACGGCGTTACAAGAAGGACCATGTTGAATTACCTTAACACTAGAAAAAGGAGTACATCATCTAGAATATCTTGCAAAAAAACATTTATCTGAGATCAAGGAATGCCACACACCTATAATTTTATTACAATTAACATTTTTTTTCCTTCCATTAATAAAGTAGCTATCCAGCATCTGACGTTCGCATTCAAATAGTACATCCCATCAATGGGAACACATAAGCATGATATCTTTACCCAACAATCAAACTCTCTAATGACAGGATATTTTATGATAATTTTGTTATGCTTTTGAGTCATTTTAGTAGAGTTTGAGGTTATTTTAGATATGTTTTAAAGGAGTTGATCATGGTTTAAGGGGTATTTTGTATTGTTTTCATTTGAGTCAATTTAGTGAAAAATCATGTAAATCGGCAAATCAAAACATCACATGGAGTTATGGCAGAAAGATAATGAAGAGTATACGATGAAGGAAAGTAATGTCTCAAGTCCCAAGATGAAAGTATGGAAGAAGACACTCAAAGAACGAAGAAAAATGGCATTTTTTAGAAAGCTACTTCCCGATGTGCCTGATAGATATCTGGCAAGTGTACCAAAGACTATTGAAGTAGTAAATAAAAGATCATATCCACGAAGACTGTGTTAACTTCAATAAAACAGTAGCGTTATTAATTAGGATGTGTAAAAGTTATTTTGTTGCCCTAGGAAGTAGATTTGGTTTGATTGCATAAAATTTTACATAGCTAAAGTAAAGATTTGATTAGAAAATATGAGAGAGATGAGATCAAGTCTTTTGAATCACTTGTTTCCCCTAATTGGTATACTGCACCTATTTCTTATGAATGATTCTCTAGTTTCACGATGGTTAACAAAATAGCCCTAATTAATCCCTTGACTTAGGACCCTCTTCTCCGATTACAACCCCTAATTCCTTACGTGGTCTAATATTCTTTGAAGGCTTTAAGAACGTTAACTTAATATCACAAATAAAGGATTATCCATTCCTAAACTAACCATGTTTATTTGAACAATTCAATTAGGTCTCAGTTGAAAGCTAGGGTCAGTAGTCATTCATTCTCACGAAATCATGTTTATATTTGATCCGGATATAAAAAGCATTAAGAACAATTGAATTGAATAAAAACTAGAATGTCATTCACAATAGATAGAGTTTCACAACAACATGTTTCAATTAGGGTTACACAGAATCATCTCAGACCTAATCTCTAAGAGATTTAGCTACTCATAATTGAGTTTACAAATAGCATAATCATTGAAAGAATTAAAACGTACATAAACTGGTAAGGAATGGAGGAAATCACCCCTTTCTTCAGTCTCCAGGTCTGCAAATCTCACTTTCTCTCTCCAAAATTCGTAACCCTTGTTTTCAGACTAAACTTCATAATAAATAGGCTCAGAATTTCGCCTAATCGTGTCACGTTTTGAGTAAATTGTGACACATTTTGCCTTGTGTAACAAACCACAAAAATTAGGGTTTCCAAAATTGTGTCAAGTCACGTTTTGCCCAATGTCGAATGCATGTTTTTGGCCTTCTGGATTCGTGTCACGTTTTGTCTGAATCGTGTCACATTTTGTCTCTTGTCATTTTCTTCAGCTTTTCTGCTTTTTCTTGCTGATTAAGTTGCCTTGTGAACTCAAACATGTGATGAAATTACAAAACAAATTACGTAATGACGAGATGTCATCAGTGGCCCAGGATGCGCCTGGATACGACCCAGACGCATGGTTTAGAGAAAAATAACAGTTAGGTGATTTCGAACTACCTTATATATCTATAAAATATCACACGAAACATAAAAATAAAAAAAAAACCTAGGTGTTACACTTCTTAATTATTGATGACCCGTATATAGGAGTTTTAATCCACTTTTAGAGTCATTTTAGAGATAAAGTAGTAAGTTTATGTGTATTTTATTCAAGTTTTGTAAAGAAATATTTCAAAATTCATAAAAGGACAAAAGAAGATAAATAACCTTAAAACAATGAAAATTCACCCAAAACACAAAACTTTGTGACTGTGCTATGCTTTTTACAAGTTTATTGCTTTTGATGCTTGAGGCATAGTAGTTAACGACTTTATGGTGAGAAGAAATGGAGCAAGGAGTGAAGAAACAAAGAAGTCAACTACTTCCAATCTCGCATTGCAAGCTATGAGCCCCCGAATCTCAAGATAAGACCATCATGTAAGGTGTTCTCTTTTGTCTCTCTCGCATCGCAAGCTGCAATTCCCGCTTCGTGAGTTCTGAGTGACAGCAAAAAGGGGAGCTTACTATCTATCTTGCATCGTGAGATTTGGGCTCGGATTGCGAGACAACTTTTCCTAAAAATTATGGAAAAGCTTGCCTATAAATAACATGTGCCTAGGTCAATGGAAAAACACCTTTTGAGGAGTAGACGAAGGTTGAAACACAGTTTTGGAAGGATTGTAACGATCAGAGCCATTTGAGGGCCAAGGAATCATCAAACGGTTATCCTTTTATTATATTCTCTTATTCATATCTAATTGTATATGTTTAGAAACTATGAGTAGTTAATCCTCTCTAGGCTAGGTGATAAGTTCTAGAAAAGTGTTAAATTCTTGATGTATATTAAGCACTATTGATTACTTGTTTCACAAGTTATTCGAGGAAAAGCTATGAAAAAGTAAGAAAATGCCTTATTATGCTTTTTACATCTTACTTAACCCAATTATGCAGGAAAAGTGTGATCAAGACATGAACCAATGAAAGAAACATAAAAAGGAGAAGAAAAAAAAAAGGGATGTCGCCCGAGCAACAAATGTCGCCTTGGCGGGAATGGAGGAACATAGAGCATGTTTTTGGGAATGAAAGTTCGCCAGAGCGACACATGTCACCATGGCGGGAAGAGCAGTTCTAGAACCCATGTTTTTGAAGACCAGAGTTCGCCATGGCGAGAATCGTCCTGCCTTGCGAGATATGGCGGTTTGGAGCAAGTGGATGATGACGTGGCAGAAACCCACTGGCAAAGAAAGGTCGTGTCACCATAGCGACAATTTCCTGCTTGGCGAGGAAACAGAATTCTGCAAAAGTATAAAAGCTCATTCCCTCATTTCATAACATATCTTATCACTTCCTTAGAGAGAGAATAGGGAGAAAATTTACTGATTTCATAGAGCAAGAGAGAGTGAGTGTGGATTCATCAAGATTTGTTGAGAAATCAATCTCTTAGCATGGATTTTCATCTTTCCTTCCACTTTTGTATGGTTCTCATGACAATGATGAACTAAATCTCCTTAGTTGGGATTAGAGGTACTTGATTAAGCTTCAAATGTAATCTTTTGATCTTGTAATATATGATTCTAGCGATTTACATGATATTGAAGTTATTCTTGCAATTCATTCCTTATCTTTGATTTAAATGCTATTGAAAAATACTTTTGAATCTAGGTTTAGAATATTCATCTATCAAAACAATGATTCTAGACATAAGATTGATGTTTTGATAATCACACAACGTATTGGATCTTAAGGCTTTCAGATTGTTTAATAGATTGAGAAATCGTCGATTAAACGATACGATCGAATATTGGATTCTTTAATAGTTTGGGAAATCAACGACTAAACAACACGATTGAATTCACAATATCATTTGGACATGAATTATGTTGTCGAGTGATACATGATAATATCAGTAAAACGCTAGAATCCATATATGTGATTATTAGGTTATGGTTGATGCTTAATCAACGAACTCTAATTCCAACGCTTTTATGCCTTATAACTCTCAACTTTTATATTCGCAATCTAGTTCTCATAGTATCAAACAAACAAACCAATTAATCTTAAACTTAAAATGATAAACGATGTTGAACAGTTTATGATATCACACTAGTCCCTGAGGAGACGATACACAATACTTACTTTTAATTGATAGAAATATACTACATCACTAGGTCATGAAAGATGAACTTTCCTGTAATTGCTTGATTATGTAACTTTAAATGATTCTATGAATTTCAGTCGATTGCTTTGCTACTTTATTCAATTAATATTGTTCATAATGCTTTTTATGTATTTACAAATATCCATAAATCGATTTAGGTCACAATGATTACTATCCCTTACTTTGTTGGCTTGACCTATTTTAATCAATTAATTGTTGATTAGATTTAGACATAAACTAATGATAATTGTTACTTACTTTGAAGTTTTTAAACCTTTGAGGGTTATGGATCACTTAAGACATTAAGGAGAAGTAACCGTGGAATAAAGTTAGTGACGAAAACATTGGCCTAGCTATTTTGTTCAAATGTATTAAAATCAAATAATTTTTGTTTTGAAGAAGGTAAATTAGTCCACTCAAATTGTTTGAAAAAACTAAATTACTCCACTCAAATTAGCACCAGAGAGAATCGAACCTGAGACTTTGAGGAGGAGCAAACTCTCAAGTCCCAAGCCAATACCACTAGGTCAAAAAATCAACATGAACTAGTTTGTAATTAATATCACTGTATTCATAGTTTGTAATTACTTAAACATTTAAGGGAAAGAAATCTCACATGAACTAGTCACGTTCTCACTCTCTCTTAAGGATTTGCAAACAATTGAAGGTTAGAAAAAATCACTGTCTCCAATTGAAGGTTAAATTACTGTATCACATGATCAGGAGCGGTGGGGGTGGTGGTGGTTGGGAAACCATTGAAGGACAAAGCCCCCCTTGATCTCATTTTAAGCGTTCCGTTTGCAATTGTTCACTGTCTCCAGTTATTTGTCTTTTTTATAATATGAGCACAATATTGATCATTCTTTGTTCATTATCATACCATTATTAATATAATTAATCTAATATGAGTTCAATATTGATCATTCTTTAGTGCATCTATTATTCATGACATGCAAGTTTTAGGGATTGTTCCTACAGAGGCCCAATAGACAATGAATTTTCTAAGTGAATCCTGGGCTAACATGGCTCAGAACGATAAAATTGTTGATTTTGACGAAAACGCAAGTAAGCCATTTCAATTGGTGGTCCCTAGAAAGAAGAAACACAAGAAGAAGCAACCTGAGGTGGGCAAAGGATTCAAGGTGGGTGCCTCAAGCCGTTCGCCTCATTAGTTTGCTTTTTTGCTTTCTATATGTTTTGGTTTTCTTTTGCTTTTATGGAGGGTTTTAGTTTTGTCCCCCCTCTTCTTTGTACTTTTCTTTCTTTCGTTTAATATATGATTAGAGCACTGCAGTAGGAGACCCCTCTGCATCCCATCTTTTGCTTAAAAAAAAGTAAAAAAATATTGATCATTCTTTTTTAATTATTTAACTACTCTAGTAACTATAATTAATTTGGGTGGTGAATAAGACACATTTTACAATTAAAATCAACATTATTAATATTTTTTTCTATAACCATGTCAAATTCAAAATAGACTCCTAATTTGAGACAAAGAGATTAACATTTATTTTTTCGATGAAAATACATATAAAGAGAAAACAATTTATTCTCCGACATTTGCTAAGTGTGTAGGTTGCAAAACCTAAGCAAACCAAGGAAATTTTTTATTTATTTAATTATTCATTGATAAATGTTAATATGTTAATTGTTATGTTAGTGTTTTTCTCCTTCGCAGAACTTGAACCTAAACTTTTTGCTTCCCAACTCCTTTAATCCCTTAGTTCAAATCAGTTGAGCTATCCAACCCCTCTAAACCAAGAAAAATATAAAAATAGAGAAAAGAAAAGGGAAAAACAAACAAAAATAAGGAATCAAAAGAAAGATAGAAAGAGAGAGAAAAGAAAGTAAAGTAATAAGATAAGAGAGAAAAGACAAGAAATATATATATATATATATATATATATATATATATATATATATATATATATATATATGGTGCTCAATTACCCGATGTCAATTTTTTTTATCTTAACCAACAAAAAATTTCCATCAATATATGTCAAGTTTCTAAGGATTTTTCGTCGAAGATAAATCAAAATTTTGTAAAAATAAAGGTGAAGAGGGAAGTGAAGTTTGTGGAAGGAGGAATATATGCAAAGGTCACATTGGCATACAATTTTTATCAAAATCGCACTTCTAATGTTGGAGGAAGACATTATGAATTTATTCTTGACTTTATCTTAACATTTTGTGTTTATATATATCCTCCCTTTTCCTTGATTTTCTCACACAATATCATTCCTTGAAAAGAAATAATTCTTCCTCGCCTAGTAACTTCACTAAACCTTTTAAGATGACAAAATCTGGTTACCTAGATGCTGCATTTCGTTCATCTAGGAACAATGAAGCTTACTTTTTCATTAATGATAAGTGTGTCCTATTGGATTATGCTCCAGGAACTTGCAATGATAAGATTTTGTATGGGCCGAGTTTTGTTCGTGATGGGTTTAAATCACTTGCTCATATATACCATATTTGGAAGCTATGGAATAGATTGTTCCTTTGACACCGATAACAACGAAGCATTCATCTTTTATGAAAACTTTTGTGCTCTCATATAGACTATGCGCCACATTCGGACAAAGATAAAATCATCTCAGGCCCTAAGAAAATAGCGGACATGTTTCCTTTTTTCAAAGGAACCGTGTTTGAAAACGGAATAGATGCTGCATTTAGGTCAACTAAGGGAAAAAAAATTTACTTATTCAAAGGAGACAAGTATGCTCGTATAGATTTTGGAACCAACCGTCTAGTTCAAAGTATATATCAAGAACATTATCGATGGGTTTATTTGTTTCCGTGGCACAATCTTTGAAACTGGAATTGATGCAGCTTTTGCTTCTCACAAGACAAATGAAGCTTGCTTTTTCAAAGAAGAGTACTATGCACGTGTGACTTTTACCCCAGGCACAACATATGACTACATTATGGATGGTGCGTGACGCACTCTTGACTGTTGGCCTTCTCTTCGCGGCAGCCTGCGGTCACAACCCGCACTCACGCAGTCGGTCCTTGGGGTTAGTTTGATCAAGATTGTATGGTTTAGATTTAAGTTCGGTATTTTAATTTTTTTTGAAGAAAGCTCTCGGTATTTTAAAATATATAATTAAAATAAAGACGGCCATGTTTAGCCTATCAAATAAAGATCAGACGTCTATCAATGTCCTTGAAGGCATGAATTTGTAAACAACCTATCCGTAGAGAATCCAATTCGTGGCATAAGAGCATCCACAATGGAGACTCTTAATTTAGAGTTTTTAAACGGGTCCTACATGTACACATCACTCTTTTATAATTTTTTAATAACAATATCTAATAAGCACTCATTCACTTTAATGGAAACCCTCTAACAAAAGGTCTAAATCGGTCTCACCACTAACTCTTCATCATTTACATTCAAACAATACAACAATAATTTTAATAAAAAGTAGTATGGGGTCCACTTAAGAATGATGGTCTTAAGTGAGACCATGAGTCTTCGAAGACCCCAAAAAATTTTATCCAATGAGAATACCTATTAAGTACTGAGTCTTAAATAGTGAAGGCGTCACCATTGAGGATGATCTAATACCTCAAAAGAATTAACCGTCAATATTATAGTGTGATATATATGGTCACCATGCGGGTATGAAAATATGACGTAATATGTGTGTCGTTGTCTGCTTCAGTTTCTTGATAGTATGTAAGAAAAAGTGTGGCTCCACGATGTTTTCAACACATATATATTAGTAACTGTTTGACATAAATGATTGGGCAAATTCTATGGTACACTCAAAAATTTAACAGTATTGATACACCAAATCAATAAATTAATAGTTAAATGTGTTATTTTTTGAAGAGAAAAATTGTTTTCTATCACCTATAATTATAATAAATAAATCTTATTTACCAAAAACGTCGATGAAATAAAATTTATTTTTTCTGAATTTTTAGTACTCATAATAGTGAATTTTGATTATTTTTTACAATAAAATGTAAAAAAAACTAGTGTGAATTTTATAAACAATGAAATGATGTTTTTTTTCTTATGAAATGACATTTTCTAAAGTATAAATATCTACAAATAGCTCTTTATTCCATATAAATATTAGTTAATTTAATTTTTTTTGAAATAGGAGTACCATTACACCTTAATTTATGTGTGTATCGAAGAAGTTCCCGAATGATTGTGATAAATTTAAATAGTGTCCCAGGTGGAAATGTAACTTCACTAACAGTTTTCAACACACATGGCTAGTATTTTAAAAAGTAATCCCCATGAGCTTAACTCAGTTGGTAGGGATATCGCATTTTATATGCAGGGGCCGGAGTTCGAATCTCGAACACTCCACTTCTTCACAGTTAAATTACGTGAGCTCTGACCAATAGGCTACTTGACAAAAAAAAAATTATAGCACGCCTTTGTTCTTGAATAATCATTAATATATATCACCACGAGAAAAAATATTAATATATACTATAACTTATTCATAAATTTTGTTAATGAGTGTTCTCAATATGTTTATGTAGCATGCCCACAATTTATGATTATTTGATTATATTTGTTTATTTGATTAACTCTTATATGTATGATTATTTGATTACTAGATTGCCGTCCCGTGTGTTGCACGGGTCTTATAAGCTTAACAATATCATATATAATTGCATGATAACTAAACTGAATGTTGAAAAATCCAAGTTATTTGAAAATGTTGTGTATTCAATAGTACATACGATACTAAGAATTTTTTGAGAAGTTTAAAACAACATTAATGAGATACATTTGCATCAAACATTTCGAAATACTTCTTCATAGACCACGTTAGATGTCTCATCCGTATCTTCACCGTCTTCTTTAGTTATCAGTATCTTAAGCCATTCTCTCGATGTAACTCTCGAAACAACCACATATAATTGTCCTTGTGAGAATGCAGGCGTTGGTAGATATACACCAATGTGTCCCAGCGTCTACCCTTGGCTTTTGTTGATAGTGATCGCAAATGAGACTGCTAAAGGAATTTGTTTTCTTTAAAACTTGAAAGGAATTCAGACGTCTGAAGGTGATAGCGATAATCGGGATATAAATACTTTGTCTTCAACATGACTTCAAGATATTACATTCCCTCCCAACACAAATTTACCCGTCCTAGTTATAATTAATCTGGTTCTGTTACATAACCCATATTGTTTGTCTAAATTCCTTAAGAGCAAGTCAGGTATTAATGTTGGGTCTGTTGTTGGCATTGCAGGAAAATCAGACAAACTATTTCCACCACATGACCGATCACATCTGCAATACCACAACAACACAGTAGAATGACACACGACAGTTTTAGCTTTTAAACTAAAAAACAGAGAAAATAACTAAGAGAATTCCCACTAAACGAAGAGATATATTAGGCCCGTTTGTAGTGTAATAGTTTTTTGCTACAATTTTTTTAACAAAGAAATTTTTAAGGAAAGTTTCAAATGAAAAATTTGTTTAAATAGTTTATCTTAAAGTGTAATTCTAAGTGTTTCATCATTTTGTTATAATTTTTTTGGATACTAAAATCTCTTATAGATAGTTTTTCATAAAAATCATTTTTAAAGATGTTACTTTAAAAAAATGTGATTTTTACTATGTAAAATCTCTAATAATGAATATTTAAGCTAATGAATGTCAAAATCTCATTTTTAACTTCTGTTAAATGAGTTTGAAATAACTTCTACTATTTTTGAGTAAATTTCCAAAAAATCCAATTTTAGAAATACAAATTTTTTATTTTTTTTTTAAATCTAAAACAAACGGGCACATTAATGCAATAAGAAAATATCAATAATAAGTAAGGGGAAGGCTAACAGACGTTTCCACACACTGCAAGCATAAAGTGAAGAAACTAATTTATTTAACATTGTTTTTAAAATAATCAATAGAAACTCAAAAGTTAATTTTAACAATGTAATTCCCATTATTTCTTCAATGTTTTTTCATGAAATCACGTTGGGTCATTTCATGAAAATGATATGTAATTAATGAGAAAACTTACAAATTGAGAATTAGACATAATGCTTCTGACTCACTCAGTTTGGAATAGTTTCTTTTGGCGTTCGAGCTAGACATATTTGTTTAGGCAAATATGTTGTTTAACAAATATTGTTAAAGTTTAATTATTTTGGAGACATAACCTATAACTTTATTTTCCTCTTGTTCAGATGCATGACTTTTATAATATATGATAACTAAAGCAAAGTAGACAATATATGATAACTAAACAAAGTACTCATTTGGATTATAATAATATAAATGACAGTTCATCCCCGTGAGCTCAACTCAGTTGGTAGCAATATTGCATATTATATGCAGGGTCTGGGGTTCGAACCCCGGACACCCTACTTCTCCACAATTAAATTGTGTGAGCTCTAACCACTAACATACTTGACAAAAAACAAAAAAAAAATATAACTGATAATTCACTGCATCCTCAAAAGGATTTTACTGAGGCATCATACAACAAACAAAACTGGATACTTAAACTAAACGTGCATATGGCTAAACACTAAAATTGTTTATTCTATACATTGATAATTGCTAAATATATGTAGCATGAAGCCAAACAATTCCCAAAAGAAGGTCAAAACTGTTAGAACAATCATTGTGTTCTACGCAGCAGAAGTGCTTATGAAAATAAGTTGTTTTTATGCGAGATGAGAAAAAAACAAAAGTTGTAAAACTAAAGAGAAAATAATGGAGAGAATATGAATGCAATGTGAATATTATTCATGGTAATGAGTTTCACAATACAAAGCCTTATATAGGCACAAAAGAGTCACTTGCTTGTGGAGCGAGTAATCTCACTAACTAATAGATTTTGAAACAAACTTAATTAACTATTACTTACATGTCAGTTATTGATTAATATTCTAATACTCCCCCTTAATCATAACTGCTGAACATCAAAAACACCAAGTTTCTTTCTCAAAAATTCAAATTTGTCAAGCTTAACTGCTTTTGTAAAACCACATGCAAGTTGCAGTTCTGTTGGGCAGTAGTGTAGCTCAATCATTCCATTAGTCAGTTTCTCCCTAATGAAATGGAATCTGGTCTCAATGTGTTTGCTTCTGCCATGTGAGATTGGATTCTTGGCAAGACTTATGGCTGACTTGTTGTCAATCTTCAGTGTTATAGGTTTGATCAGTTCACACTTGAGCTCTTTCATCACTTAATCCAACCATAGAGCTTGACAAGTAGCAAAAGTTCCTACAATGTATTCAGCTTCACATGATGAGAGTGCAGTGACTGGTTGCTTCTTGGTACACCAGAAGATTGTAGCACCATTGAATTTGAACACATAGTCTGATGTGCTTTTTCTATCAGTTAGGTCTCCACACAAATCACTATTTGAGAAACCTATGAGCTCATTCACTTCACTTTGAGCTCCATAAGGAAATAGCAAACCAAAATCCATGGTACCCTTAATGTATCTAAGGATTCTCTTTCCAGCTATCAAATGAGATTTCCTTGGATCATGCATAAACTTGCTGATTACACTAACTGAGTAACAAATGTCTGGTCTACTATTGCATAGGTACCTTAATGAACCAACAATTTGTCTAAACATGGTTGTGTTAGCCTGTAATTTCGACATGCTCATTTAATATGGTCAACATTTGGTTGACCTTTAACTTTGCAGGAATCGAAGGCTTTCTCATTTCAAATTGAGAATTTCGACAGGATGGCAAGCCTAGCGCACATAGTAAGAAGTTCGACAAAGCAAGGCTGAAAGAGCAATCGCATCGAAGTCAAGCATTCAAGGCCAGAAAACACGATTTCAAGCTCAAGAGCGGTTCCCTTAGTGGAAACGTGGGGACAAGCGGTTTTCCAAGATGGAGAAAGTGCTAATCATGAGATTAGTGGTTCGCAAGTTAGTTATTCTAGTATAAATAAGTGTTTCCAAGTCGGAAAATGGGTCACAAATCATTTATAAAGTTCTACAACACTCGAACTACCGATGTCTAGGGAAACGAGTTATACATAGTTTATGTAAACTGATTTGTAGACCGCCTTTATTTTTAATGCAATGCATTTTACATTCCTTTTAAGTTTATGCATTTAAAAGTTTACCTTCTTCTTTAACTTTATCTTGCTTTGACTTGCAATCTCAAAGCTGTCAAGAGACAACGCCATTTTACTTCAAAACCCGTCATGCTCTCTAAGTAACTTGAGTGCATCTCGTGGCCCTTTTTTCAAACCTTTTTTCAATTAACACCTTTGCACAACATGTCATGAAATCTAGTTTGGTCTCGCTTGTAATAATTAGAACTAGCCCGTAGTTTGCCAAAAACACAGGTAAACAAATTGGCATGCCCAGTGGGACCCTGTTTGTGCAATTGATTTTCAAAAAACTTTTTCATAAAAAACTGTTTTTTCAAAACTTTTTTAAAATCTATCTCCTTGTGGATCCATTTTTAGAATTTTGTTACTATTTCTGGGTAACTTTATTGCTAAAAACACCAAATTGTTTGTGTATGCATTTTAGAAGTGGTAAATCTATGGCTTGTGCCAGTTCATCCTCTTCACAACCGTCTTCACGTGCACAAACTTTACAAGTGACTTCTCCTTTGGGAGATTTAAACGTGTTGACCCCTGTGGGGGCAACCATGGCTATTCCAGTTTCGACGGAAACGGGGGTAACCGTTCCCTCAACCGTTTCAACGTCCTCTCCAATGACATGACCAGAAATGGGAACCTTTGTACCCCTATTCACCGCTGGTGTTCCTTCAACTACCAGTATTCCAACTTCTTCTTTAGTCAGGCCTAGGCTTGATGATCGATTCAAAAATGTGCAAAACCATCCTAGGGAATAACCATATGATATTCAAACTCCGATGATTACAAATTTACATAATAGTGTGTCCGCATTTGTAGAAAAAGCAAATGCGTTCACAATGCACAACATACACAGTCCCTTAAGTTCTAGCAGTTTTGGTCGAAATACTCTACCACCGTTGACAACAAATTCGATGAATTTGTTAAGACAACAAACGTATGAGAGTAATCACAAAATGGTTAATTTGTTAACACAACAAATTGGTACCGTGTTTAATCCTTTGATAAGGGACACAAACCGGAGTTACCAAGCCTTAACCACACAAATGTAGAGGATAGCAGATTTCTTTACACCTCCACAACCTATTTACCAACCGGTTACACAAATCCAAAACCAACAACCGTTGCGGTTGATCGAACCAATGGTCCAGAGGCTACAACCTGTGTCTCAACCCCAACCGTTCGAACCAGTGATTCAATGTTAATCTGAAGTGGTCTTGGTAGATAGAAATAATAATGTCGATGAAGTTGTTAGGAATTGATGAGAATTTGAAGATGAAATACTTTCCAAATTCTCTAACAAAGAATGCCTTCACATGGTTTACTACTCTTACACCATATTCGATCCAAAATTGGACTCAATTGGAGAGGTTATTTCATGAACAATTCTACGTGGGCCAATCTAAGATAAGTCTAAAAGAATCGGCGAGTGTCAAAAGGAGTTCCTCTGAATCCATTGATGATGACCTCAATAGATTCAGATTATTAAAGACAAGATGTTTCACTCAAGTGCCTAAACATGAGTTAGTCGAAATGGCCGCTAGTTGCCTGGATTATTCAATCATGAAGAAACTAGACATTCAACACTTGAGAGATATTGCCAAGTTGGCCGATAGAGTTCGACATGTCGAAAGACTGAAGTCTGAGAAAGCCAGAACTCAGAAATATCACAGAAGAGAAAAGGTTTTTTATATCGGATCAGATGAAAGCAATCAAGAATTCGACATAGCTTTTGGCGACGTCGAAATAAAAGAGGTTGAAATTTCTGAACATAAACCAGGGCCTCCTTATACGTGTAAATCGTTAAGATCCTCTGATCGAAATAATCCTATCGAACCAAGCAAAGAAAGATATGTTCCCAAAACATATACGTTGTACGTAACCAAATGCGACGAGATTTATGATCTCTTAGTTGTTGATGGTCAAGTGGTAGTACCTAAAGATTTAAAAATCCCACCATTAGAGCAACGTCAGAAAAGAGGTTTTTATAAATATCATAACTATTTGGGACATAAAACCTCACGATGTTCCCTTTTCAGGGATTTGGTTCAGAAAGGTCTCATTGAAGGCAGATTGAAATTTGGAGACAAGCCTGTTGGAACAAGGGTGTTTCACAAGTCACCTATTGAGTTTTGACAATAACAAGGTATTAAAAATAATCAATTGGATATGCTAAACAATTTGTTCAAGTGTGCAGGATCCATAATCAAAGAACTATTCTTAGAGATTCTGATTGAACAAGTTCAAGAGCAAAGGAATTTATTTGAAGCTTAAAGCATCTGGAAGACTACGTCTGAAGAACTGCGTCTGAAGAAACGAGTCTGAAGAAGAGCTCCTGAAGACACGTCATCAGAAGCGCTAGTTATCAGAAGCAAGAACATCAGAAGCGCTAAACATCAGAAGCAAATCTCACCAGAAGCTACTTCACCAGAGTTGACAAAGGACAGTGTACGAAGTGTACGGCCACGAACTCTGCAACCACCTTCTCTGCAATTTGTGTCTCTACAACAAGACAAAGA
>Ga0228711_1002172_pt1 | contig 29914 bp, 15 predicted proteins | sample MedpolnodulmetaG_2_FD_177996 | JGI IMG/M metagenome (GOLD analysis project Ga0228711, IMG submission 177996) | Root nodule microbial communities from Medicago polymorpha collected in Santa Monica, California, United States - brown nodules | ecosystem: Host-associated > Plants > Roots > Nodule... | reverse complement strand
ACAAATCAACACAATTCACATTAAAACATTCATGATCATAGAGTTTTCTTCACATTTTCATAGACTGAAACTAACCCTAATCTACCCATTTCACATGTTAGTTCAAATTTCAGAATTATAAACTTATGATTAGAGAATAAGTGTCCCACCCTTACCTTGGGTTTCATATGAATGACAATAATCCTAAGCTTCTATTGATTCTCTTCTCCCTTGGTTCTCCTCTTTTTCTCCAAAAACCCTTCTTTTCTATTTCACATGAAAGTGGTTTCTTTTCTCTGACTTCTATTTCTTAACCTCCCACTTCCTTATTTAATTCCTATTAATTCCACTTAATTCCTCTATTCCTTCTAATTCTATTTTCAGCCCTTAATTCTAATTCCTACCCTTATTCTTACTGCTAACAAATAAATCCATTTAAATAAACATCAACAAATCACATAAATAAAATAATTCAATTAAATAAACTCTATATTTAATAAAATAAATAAAAACAACTAGGGCGTTACAACACCTCCACTTCCAACGTATCCCATACCGTTAACAAGCCCCCCAACGCTCCCACTGACGGACGAAAAGAAAAAGCATGATTCGAGTCACCCCACATCAACAGGGTCAATTTTTCATCGCACACCCCTAACTTAGTTTCTTGCAGACATAAGATCAAAGGCTTTTTTTCTTCCACCAACTTCCTCACCTCCCTCCTCTTGTCGAAACTCCCTAACCCCCGCACATTCCAAGAAACCAACTTCATCAGAAACACACCCACCCGCGCCGCCCCTCCACCAACCAAATCCATCACACCCTCCTCAACCGCTACCGGAGTCAAAACTGGCCCAGTTGACACACCTGTCGACCTAGCTAAGACACTAAAAGAATTATGCGTAGCTCCGTTGAACGAGATGTCGATGGTATTACCTATAGCCTGAATGTCTGCCGCCTTTGACTCGTCACTGCCGTTTAAAGCCACCCAATTTGTCCAGTCATTATTTACTGAAGCCGATGATGTTGATTGAGACTTGGTACTCTGGTGAGGCACCTCTAAAGACCGTGTAACTCTTTCCCTCTGGCGACGGCGTTGTCGGATTTTTTGGTGCAAGACTTTCAACTTTTTGGATCCTTGCAGCACCTTCATAACCTCTTCTCTATCAGTACTAGGTAATCGCGCCACCTTTTTCAGAGTCATCACAGGGTGTCGAAGCACGCCACCCGCTTTTTTCCTTTTTACCACAGGAGGCAGACCTTCAACTCTACTTCCCGAGTTCTTCCTCACCATCTTCAGCCGTTTGTGCTTCGATGAAATAAGACCTATGTCGCCGTGTTGAATGTTTTGTAGCCAGTCCACGCTCCACGGATCTGAGCGTATCAACGTTCTATCCTCCGCCGAACCTAGAAAACTCTCAGGACTAATTTTACTACGGACCACCGCGTCCTCGTCATTGCGTAACGCTAACTCCTCAGTCGCTTTGGATCCCTCACCCACCTCAAAAAAGCCTCCCAGCGGTTTACTCGTCCGAGCAACTCCAACCATTTCCATCTCAGAGCCTTTGGTGAACTCTACATGCTCACAATTCGCAGATAACGGTTCCATAGAAGTATGGGTCGTAGGACTACCGAATCCTCCCGCAGAACGAGCTACAATAGGTTGCGCTTCCCTAGAAATCGTAGGCTCTTCTTCGGTCCTCTTCATCCCATCCACGGCGTCATGACTATCAACGTCTGCCTGAACTAGATCGTTAACAATTTTATCCGCCGCCATGACCACATTGTTATCAAGATCAAACTCGTCAGGAATCTCCACATTTTCGCGCGATGAAGTGGCAGATTTGTCATCCTCATCATACAGACATACATCATCACCAAAATTAAATCCCCACTCTTCTGTAATCTTGATTGATACCATCTCCCCATCAATAATTAATTTTTCAGACACATTTACAATCTCGATAGATGTCGTTGCAATCAGCTCTCGCATAGTCAAACCTTTCTCGATTTAAAGAACAATTATCTGTCCGTAGATACCGTCCACAATCTAGAACACACAGCTTAAAAAAAATTCTCATTCCACGTGTGAATCGGAATTCCGTACAAGCGAATCCAAGCGCCCCTTTGAAACGGCATCACCTCCTTTGTCCATCCAACCAAGCTTGAAAAAATCAAATCAAAAAATGATCTCGCTTCCTTTACAACCTCCGCAACATTTGCGCCCAAAAGCGAATGGACAAATACCTTTTCTGCTCCAAGAGGAATAATGTCGATGTCCTTAAATCCTGCGTCCTCCACTCTGTTTTGAATAATCGGTACAGCTGTCCCTTTAGTAACCGTGCCAATCAAACCTCGTGTCGCCCATTTAAGATCCTCCTCGCATGATTTATACTTCCGTATCAACCGTGTGTGCAATGTTGACTTGTCCGTGCTCGCAAGTCTAACCACCTGCCCTCCTGATCAAGCAGCCACCATCTCACCACCGTCACCGTCCTCTCCCTGCGGCTTCCTATCTCCTACCCTGACCAAAATCGACCCCACCCTTACTCCATCATCTTCGCCGTCCCTCCTTCCTCCTCCCTCCGTATTCTCTCCGTCAGCCACCGCACTCTTCATCTCGACGCCCCTCCTCACTCCCTTCCTATCGAAGCGAGCTAGCACCGCGCGTACACAATACTGACCAAAGCATACATTGTTCACAGCTTTCAATAATTTATCGACGTCACGCACCTTCGCATACCGCACAAATCCATACACTTCACCGTTCCTATTCCTAGTGTTAGCCACGAAAACGTCTTCCAATATACCACATACCTCAAAGCCCTTACGCAAAAAGAAAATCGAAGCTTGTGGAGGAAAGTGAGTAATATAAAAGGTTACGTACCGTTTAAGGGTGGAGCCTACGACGCTGCCGGCGTAATCTTCCTCCCGCGGTTGCTGCAGCTGTCGTAAAGACTCATCCACTGTCTGATCTGTTGCACGCCGTACCTTCCTGCCTGCATACTCCCGCTGTTGCTTCCTGTGCAGGCCCTCCGTATTCCGTTCAGAACCAGCCGCTTCAGTCCGATCAGAATCACTCCCAGCCTGCCTGTGCAGAGGCTCCCGCTGCTGCTGCCTGCGCACACCCACCGTGTGCAGTGCAGACCCAGGCCTCCTAGGCAGCCTCGCCGTGCCAGACCGAACCCCTCCAGGCCGCCTGTTACGATCACATGCCGCCCCCAAAACACCGTCGCGGTCATCCCTCCACACCGTCCTTGAGTCAGGAAAATCCGTACTTGTATCAAAGTCCCCGTCATAACAGTCCCCTCGAGATGAATACCTAACCCTCTCATGCCGGAGCTTGAATCCTTCCCCATTCCGTAGCCGCTTTCCTTCCCGAACCCTGTCCTGACCAAAAAGAACCTGTCACAACGCTTTCCTCCGTCGCGGTCTCACATCAATCCAATCCTCATCTTCCCCACCCCTTTGTGGCACCCTGCCGGAATCCCACTCCCCCCCAATATTCCTCACTTCCGGTGACATATGTCAGTGCGCTGGCCCGTGGCGGTACCATGGTCCAGCGCGGTTCTCTCTCTCTCCCCCTCTCATCACTCAGAGCTCTTTTTATCAGTCTAAAAATATTTTGTCGTTGAACCACTGAATTATTCACGTGAAATATCAAATAATACACAAATAGCGCATCCTATGAAATCACATTATTTTTAGAAATATATGAAATCACATTATTGTTTTTCCCTTATAATCTTTGAACTGATTTTTTGGTATAGCATCCCATCAATATTTTTTTTAAACAAGACATCCCATCAATATTGTTTTGCCACCTTGTCAATGTGATATTGCTGACTATTATGGAAACATGGACTTCGATTTACGTCGTCGACAAATCTCCGCAGTCATACATTAGTGATCGTTCAATCAATATCGAACTATCTTGATTTGAACCGGCATTTATTGTAAAAAATTGCACAACATGGAATATAATTTCAATTTTTATGGCTGCAATCAGAATGCTTTTTCAGTATACGATTTTATGCTAAAATTCATAATAAAAGACTAATAAAATTTCATGGTACATATAAGATGAACCTTTAAAAATGAGTTTAAATGTGAACCTTTATATATAAGATCAACACAAAATTTAAGAATATGTAAAGTTTAACGGGAAAATGTGCAAGAAAATGCTAGAAATTTATTTAATAAATCAATTGAATTTAAGTGATTAAAGAATTTTACCAAATAATGAATTGTTAAACCTAAGTTAGCAACTTATATTTTCAAGACAAAAATTTTATTTTTAAATTCTTTAATCAATGTTCCATAGATATCGGTTAGCAAGATCTAAATAACACAACATATAAACATCAATTATTGGTGTAATAATTTTGAACCTACACCCAAAATCTCACGTTTCTGTAAAGATAATTTTGAAATATTATAAGAGAAATGATATTTGAACAACCATTTTTTAACAACTTTTGTGACAACTTTCTCTCTCATATTCACATAGTCCTTCTACTTTTCTCTCTTTATTGTTTTGATCTTTGTGCCACTATCTAAATTTCTTTGTATAATTTAGTTGTCCAAAAAGTTGTCACAAAAAATGGTTGTTCAAATAACATTACCCATATTATAATTCAATCAAGCCAATCACATGTCAACCAGCAGTCTCTGTCCAAGTGGGGTAAATAATAACCAATCATTGTGTTCTTCCAATTTTTAATTTTCAAAATTGTTGTTGATGGAAAAAGCTTCTTTGAATAAGTTAACTGATGAACTTTCCTGTAAAAAAAAGAGGTTGATTAACGAATTTAAATAAACAATAACTTGGTGTACTTTTTATTCTACACTCAATTGCAAGTAATAATTCATCAAATTGAGTAGAACCGCAATAGACAACAAAATTCTTTCTCAATAAATGAAATATTGCAACATTTAGTCTCACATCGACCAAAGTGTGTAGTATGGCTCTGTTTATTAACATCAGTGTCTTAAGAAATTGGAAATGGTTGTGTTGAACTATGTTTACAAAATTATGTTTACATCTTACATATTTATTTGTGAACATAGTCTCATGCACATTTCATTTTTATAATATAAGTTGATGTTTTTTTTTATTGATATAAGTTGGTGTATTTGATATAAGGTTAACATTTTATCTTTACCGGATAGTTTTGAATTTTCAAATCTCAAAATATATTACTCAAAATATATATTTGAATTTTATTGCTTAATAAAATTATCCTTCCTAGAAACTTTGTTATGTTCGTATTAGTATAAGGTTTCCATTGAATTTTATAATGGATTGATTTTACAAAGTAAGCACGGATTATGAGATTATTGCACACATGACATGCATTTCTAAATTAGGTGTTGTCATTAAAGAATATTTTGCCTTATCATTTTATATTTTTAGGCCTTAATGTGATGTTTATAGTAGAACACAAGTCAACCTTGTATTGTCTAGCAAAAGAACCTTATGTTTAATCCTCAAATTCATGAGATCATCTATGATATTGTATTGGTCTTCTCTTATTTTAATGACGTGAATTGACTTTATGTTTTTTAAGATTAATTTTCTTCTTTAATTTTATTTTCTCATATACAATCTGTATAAATCACAGCCACTCATACATGTGATCATAGAAATTATTATTGTTCAAGTCAATTATTTTCAATAATAGGATAATTATAACTGATTGTCAATGTAATTTTTAATTTTTTTTTTTTACAATTAAAAAAAATTTCCCTCAGAAGTTCCCTTATTTAATAAAATCTGATTATTAAAAAAAAATAAAAAATTCCTCAGAAGTCTAACATATAAATAATGTTAAAAAAATAAAATATATTTTAACATATAATGATGTTAATAAATGTTCTAAGAGCATTTGATAAAAAGTCTAAAAATAAAATAAACGATGAATTCAACGTAGAAAAGATCAATTTCTAAAATTTTATAGTATTTAACACATCATTTTCAAGAACTTTTTTTAAAAAAACTTTTTTAACAAATTTCCCTTATTAGCATAAAATGTTACTATAAATTCAAAGAAACCAAAAGGAAAGAAAGATCACCACAGAACCACAAAAGGACACATAAGAAACACATTGACAAGGAAAGAGAAACCAACATCACCAGATTCAAAAAGTGGGACAACATTTTCTTGTTTCATTTATTTTACACCTTCACATCCACAAATTATTCACACATGTCATTATAATATTAAATAAATTTGAAAATGAAATAGTTATTTCCCTTATCACACTCCACTATGATTATTCTTGCTTTCTATAATTATTCTCTTCACTTTGAAGTCTGAATCCATTTTTTTGGTATATTACTTGTTCAGTAAGAAAAGGAAAAAAAGAGAAATATTTTTGATGGGTTTTGTTGGTGATGAATCACAAGAAGGTAGTGGTAGTAACTATGTAGGACAAGGTTCATCATGTTCATGGAGGTTTTTGACCAGAAGGAAAAAGGTTGATAATTCTTATGTTGAGAATAGCAACAATTCTCATCATGGAGTGCAACTTGCTAAGGAGTTAACTATTCCTCATCTTATGGCAATAGGTAATTCAATTTTCAATCTTTTGAAATTTTTGTCTTTTGAAACATGTTTTTCATCTTGGTAAGGTTGTTGTATTGATCTTTTGTTTTCACTTTTCATAATTCAAACTTTGTTTTTGATCTTTAAGGTTGTTGTAAAGTATATACACTGTCGGTATAAAAAGTGTTTACACTATCAACATATCAGAATCAATCACATGTGTGACTTTAGAGGTATTATGTCAAAAGTAAAACATTTAGTGACTTAACGATTATGATATGAAGCACGGACACTCCTCGGTTTAGGCGTGTCCCGGTGTCGGACACGTGTCGTGTCTGACATCGACACATATAATTACACACTGAATCATGTGATTTTCTTAAATTATTAGTGGTGTCGGCGTGTTAGTGTTCTTGTCGTGTCCGGTGTCCGTAACCATATTTGTGCTTCATCATTGATAGTGTAAAAAATCTTTACTTCGAAGATGATATGAATTAATCCACTTTTTAATGATGTTATTGAACTGGTTTAAGGTTCCTGTTTTGTTTGAGTTTTAATCACTTTTTATGTTTTGTATAATGGTATAAACTATGTTGATGTTATTTAATTATTTAAATTTGGGGGTGATTTGATTCAGGTGTCGGTGCAACAATTGGTGCTGGTGTATATGTTCTAGTTGGAACTGTAGCTAGGGAACATGCTGGACCTGCTTTACCACTTTCATTTATGGTTGCTGGAATAGCAGCAGCTCTTTCAGCTCTTTGCTATGCTGAGTTGGCAAGTCGCTTTCCTTCTGCTGGAAGTGCTTATCACTATGCTTATATATGTCTTGGTGAAGGGTATTTATCTATTCACCTTATTGACACTCTTAATTTCTTTAAGTACATAAATTAGAATTAAATTTAGAATCTATATTGTTTTAGACCATCTTGATCGGAAGAGTACCAATGTTTCAAATGCGTGAATGCGGGACCCCTGATTGCGTGGAATCTGAATTCATAAAAGATAATTTTTTTCGACAACCTTATTATTGGTGCGAAGTATTTACTAGTTTTGTCAATGATTAAGCTCGAATCCGAGACCTTACTTGAGAGATCCAAGTCCAGTTCCACTCAGACTGACTTAATGTTGATACATTAGATAGTGGTTTAAACTATCATGTTGAATCCGAGACAATGCTCGAATCCGAGACGTTATTTTCTTATCCATGCTTTGTTTTAGACTTTCTAAATAAGGTTTTAAATTGCGATTGCAGACACGGTTAAAATCTTAATATTGAAGATTATAATTCATGTTGAATTTGCTTGTTGAAAGATTGAAGTGCATGTGTAGACTGCATAGGTTATTTACATGTCAATTGAGAGTTGATATATTTTGTGTATAATGTGTGCAGGGTTGCTTGGTTGATTGGTTGGTCCTTAATATTGGAATATGGTATTGGTGGAGCTGCTGTTGCTCGTGGCATAACTCCCAATTTGGTATAGTGATTTTTACTCTATTATTCATTTTTTTTTTTTTTTTTTTGCGGTAAACCAATGTATCTTTTCTTCGCAACAGCATATATTAATCTCTCGAGTTAATTGAGACGCATTTAAGGGGTTATCGAGATGCATTAAAGAGTTGATCTAGATTGGTTTGTTTGAATTGCAAGTAGAAAATATTTTGATGCAAGTTTGAGTTGATATATGAGATTGATATTTTTGTGATTAGGCTGCACTTATTGGAGGCATGGACAACTTGCCAGGATTTTTATCCAATCAACACATTCCTGGGATTGATATTGTTGTAGACCCACTTTCAGCAATTATGGTATTCATTGTTACTTGGATTCTGTGTGCTGGGATCAAAGAGGTAAATCTTTTGTATTTTTTTATATACAATTATTTATTTATGATATATGATTTTCAACTTAGTGTTCTAAACTTTTTGAGCTAGAGTTTCTTTTGTTAACTCTCACGGATTTGTCTAAGGCGCCTCAGTGGGTTGAGAATGCTTGTTTATAAACTATACCTAGTCTCGATGTCTGTCAGCCTTGTGTGCGACTTAGGCCGGCCCTCCTTAGTCTCGATTTCCATGCAATGCAAGACTTTTTGGTGTTTATAAAAGACATTATTACTACTATGTAGTGTATCCTTTTTATAAATGGATTATGACTAATCCATTCAAATATCCAAATATATTTTCTTTATTATTCATTTTGATTCGAATTGTTATTACTTTCATGCAGAGTACAATGATACAAAGTATAGTGACATCAGTGAATATATGTGCTTTGATATTTATCATAGTAGCTGGTGGTTATTTGGGATTCAAAACTGGTTGGATTGGATATAAACTCCCAACAGGGTAACTTTTACATCTTTACCCCGACTCTATATTAGGTCTTTTCAGGCTACTGAATAATATTTATCTCTTGTTTTAATATTAGGTATTTTCCTTTAGGGGTAGATGGAATGGTTGCTGGTTCTGCAACAGCTTTTTTTGCATACATTGGTTTTGATGCAGTTGCAAGCACTGCTGAAGAGGTATATATAACATGATAATATACAATGTTTCATGTAACTTACCTTTTTAGGTCAAATTGCCGCCAAATAGGACTTATGCGAAAATTTACACCCATTTCAAATTTACATCACCACTTCGTGACCGCGTTGCAATCCTTGATATTGCAGTTAAATAGGAATCAATGTTTTCAAAACTGGAATGGAGATCGAACCGGTCATACTTTTGAGCCATGGTTCAATTGGTTTTTTTTTTTGGTGGTGTCCAGGGTTCGAATCCTGGACCTTGTATATTATGCATTGTCCTTACCAACTGAGCTAAGCTCACAGGGACGTTCAATTGGTTTAATCATATTAACAATGGTTGAACAAGACGACTAATAAATAAATAAGTATATTAAAATAGCTTTTCGAAAAAAGAAACCGATTGAATCAACCGCGGTTCAACCTAGTTGGACAGGGTTCTAGGAGACTAAGAACCTATTGTGGTTGAACCAACCGATAGACTGACCAGTTCTCAGTTTAACAGGTTGAACCAGTCTGTCCGGTTCTTCTTTTAGACAATATTCAGTCCAACTCCAGTTTTGAAAACAGATGATGTAGCCGCAAAGTGGTCGCGGACACATTAGAATCCATGATGCAGTAATCTCAATCGTGGTTGCAGACCCTTCTTTTGAAGCCTTGAGAGTAGGTTCAAACTTTCTAATAGTGTTTAACTTTGATCTAACAGGTGAAAAATCCGCAAAGAGATTTGCCACTAGGAATTGCAGCTTCATTGTCTCTATGTTGTGGATTGTATATGATAGTATCCATTGTTGTTGTTGGTTTAGTACCTTACTATGATATCAATCCTAATACCCCCATTTCATCTGCTTTTGCTGTCAATGGAATGCAATGGGCAGCGTAAGTTTTACAATTTTGCAACTCGATTACGAATTTCTACATAGCGTATTCAATGTGTCCATTTTGTGTATAAAATATTCTTAAAATACCATTTTCTAAGTATGCATTAGTTTTCTTTAGTCATTTTTCATGATTGTGATTACAGATACATTATAAATGCTGGGGCTATTACAGCACTTTGTTCATCATTGCTTGGTGGAATTTTGCCTCAGGTAAAACTAATTGGAACCCTCAGCCTCTAAAATTGATTATAGTTGATTCTTCTCCTTAAAGTTTGTTTTGCAGTTTCTGTTAAATTTCATGTTCATTCAATATTTATCAGTTGTTTCATTTTATTTTTTTAAAAAAATTCAATACAAATTCATTGAATAGGATTATTTTATTTTTTTGGATTACAAGAGGGCTGAAGTCCAGAAAAGAAACTAACGCCTAATTAAGCGAGGTGTAGCAACACCATTAACATCTGCTAAAAATAAAGAGCTTCATTGAACATGAGACTGTTTAAAGATGATCAATGTAGAACCCTCTTCACACGCATAGTTTGCTAGCGCATCAGTACCAGCATTTGCTTCTCGATAAGTATGGCTGACCCGAATATCGCAATTCAACTCCAACAGACGACAGGTATTGAGTAACAAACTTCAACCAGCTATAGTTCCACCTTTTTTTCTGGAAAGAAGTGATGAAACCATACTTTGAAAATCAACATAAAGCTCAATTCGTTAGAAACCACGATCACAAGCCAAAGTAAGACCTTCCAATTCCCATAAAGCTTCGCCACACACACACTACGCCTTCCTACACACTTAGAAAAACCACAAATCCACTCTCCTTTGTCATTCCGAAAGACTCCACCACAACCCGCTATCCCTCCTTTCAAAGCTCCATCAGTATTAATGCAAATCAAATCCACATCTGGAGGCCTCAACCTAATGTTTATCACTTCCGCCATATCGTTCCTTACCTCCTGACACGGAACGGCAGCTATAGATAATTAGAAACTTTTCTCTGCAGAAATACTATATCACCACCATGCACCAACATATTTGGCCAATACCATAATGTATGCCAAGCTGTAGATCATATCTCTGCCCAGTTTAATCCATCAACTACACTTAAATCCTTTTCCATATTCAACTGCTGCAGATATAACTCAAAACAAATATCTAAGAACATGTAAAGTTGTTTCCGCGATGTCTCCACAATGATAACAATGCTCCGTACTGATATGCATTCTACGAAATCTATCATTAGTTAACTTAAGAGTGTATCATGCTGTAAAATCCACAAAAAACGTCGAATCCTCTCTGGAACTTTCAATTTCCACACGCGAGTCCAAACATTAGACATACTATAAAAAATGAAACCACATAATTCATGATAAGTGTATGATATAGAAAATTCATCAAACTTAGCTCCAGGCCGCACACAATTATCCGGACCAAGCTCTTCATGAGGGGCTGGTATCGATTTAATTTTGCTAACAATATCAATTGACAGCTACTGCTGCAGATCGTATAGCCGCCAACCTCCATCAATGTCGACAAGGTCTGAAAATTAAATTTGCAGTCATGTATATCAGAGGGTATGCTACTGTCCGTATCAGAAATCAGAAACCCTTTATCCACACAGAATTCCTCTCAAGCATGAATTCTTTCACCATTTCGAACAACCCAACTCACCATAGAACACATGGTTGGCCACAGATGAACCAAATTTTTCCATAGACAAGAATCGCTTGGTTTAGCTATCACCATATTCAAAGAAATGGTACTTCAATCATACTTGCCTTTTAGCACACCACACCAAATTGCATTATCTCCATTCTTCAATTTCCAACCTAGTTGACCAGACAAGCTTCATTCATTTGCTCCAACCTAGGTTGAAAAAGATTAACTTAAATCAAATAATATGACTAACACAACCATCAAGAAAACAAACTAAACAAACAAACAAAGAGTACTAAACTCTAACAAAATATACTCAATAAAGTTTTTTTTGGTATTCCTTCTCTTTATTAGAACATTTTCATGTGTTATATTTTAAAAAGAAAATTCCTACTATAAGTATATAAAAATCATCACCAAGCAAATCAATGATCTTCTAAAACAAAGCTAAAGCTGAATTATTGATGTGTTTTCTGTTTAATGCCTCTCAGCCAAGAATCTTGATGGCTATGGCAAGGGACGGATTGCTGCCACCATTTTTTTCTGATATAAATAAGCACAGCCATGTTCCGGTTAAGAGTACCATAGTTACCGGCCTTGTTGCTGCAGCCTTAGCATTTTTCATGGATGTCTCTCAACTTGCTGGCATGGTAAGTCTAATCTATATTTGCAACTGTTAGGATTCAATTGCAGTTTAATTGCGGTTCAACCGGTTGAACTAACTGCAGTCGGATTGCGGTTCAACCAAACAACAGTATAACCGAAACCAAACCATCGGTTTTGTGTTCAACATGTTAAATCCGGCCAGTTAGGTCCGGTTTTTAAAATAATTGATTATAGTACTAATGTCTATTTTGTTTGTCTACTACAGGTTAGTGTAGGTACTCTTCTTGCATTCACCATAGCAGCAATATCTGTGTTGATAGTCAGATATATCCCACCAATTGAGGTTCCATTGCCCCATTCTCTACAAGATCCACTTGACTCTGAGCCAATGGAGTATGGTTGGAGCCATTTGGAGACAAATGAAAAAGAAGCAATCCAAAAACCCTTAGTTGTTAAAAATCTTGCACTAGATAACTGTAAGTCCTGATTTTGATTTTCTATTTAGTTTCTCAATTCATGCAAAATCTATGTACTTCACATTGAAGGCATGTCGCCTGATGTCGGACATGTATCGGTGTCGAGCATGTGTTAGTGTCCGACACCGACACGGTAAAAACACACGTGGTTACATTAAATTACACAATTTTCTAAAATTGCTTGTGTCAACGTACCAATGTCATGTTCAGTGTTCGTGTCAGTGCTAATTGTAACATTTATTGCTCCAGATATGCAATTAATGTTCCTTAAGTTACACCAATTTATTGATGCAGATGTACATAGTGGTAACAGGAGAAAAATTGTTGGCTGTGTAATAGCAGTCATATGCTTAGGTGTATTTGTCCTTACATTTGCAGCTTCTTCTACATTTCTTCTCAGGTTAGTTTAGAGGGTAGCATCCACATTATATATACTTCATTAATGTTACATACCATTTGAGTATTTCTAAAAAAATAACTAAAATCATATTTCATGTTTCTTATATTTCAGTTATGTTAGGTTTACATTATGTGGAGTTGGTGGCATTATTCTTCTGTCTGGCTTTGTCTTCCTAACATGTATAGATCAAGATGAGGCAAGACACAACTTTGGAAACACTGGAGGTATGGTTTGCAATTACTTATGGTAATATTTTATGCAACCAATGTGAGTTAATGTCATGTTTGTATGCAATTTGTTTTCAGGTTTCACATGTCCATGGGTGCCTTTGCTTCCTATAACTTGCATTCTTATCAATTCATATTTACTCATTAGTCTTGGGTAAGTATCTATATTCAAATTTGAAAGTATATATGACTTTATTTTCAATATTTTTTAAAGAAATCAAATATATTTCTAAAAGATCAAGTGACATTAAGTCAGTCTTTGAGAACAATAGTTTATTAATCCTGATAGTTAGAATAACATTAATTTCCTCCTCTAAAGAAATTATCTAAGAAGATCAACATTACAATTGTTCGAGTGTAATTGACTCGGATCTCTTAAGCAAAGTATTGAGTTCGAGTCTTGTTGATGAAATAAAATATAGTTAAGAGGGGAAACCCCATTAAAGGTTAGGGCCGTTCCTATAAAATTGAGGGCTCGGCTCTAATTGTAAAGATAGGCCCCCCGGTAAAAAAAAATCATTACTTTTTTTTTTTAAAAAAAAAAAGAAAGATGTTAGTGTTTTAAAAAAATAAGAATTCTGATATGTTTGCATATGTTTAGTATATATTGGATATTTTTCATGTATTGTACAAATAAAAAAATATATTTTGGGCCTCCAAATTTGGAAGGTCCGGCTCGGTAGAGCTGTTTGCACCCTCTAAGGGCCAACCCTGACTTGATTCCTTGCCAGAAATTATATATCAGCAAAGTCGGTGAATATTTCACACCAATAACATGGTTAACAAAATAAATTATCACAAGTTCAGATTTTAAATAACCAATTAATGACATTTTGGTTTAGTTCCTTAGGCCACGTTTACTTTGTTTAGACGTTTTCTATTTTCATTTTGTAAGATACGTGTTCATTTTAACTAACTAATAATAAGATTTAGACTCTTGAAATGAACAATTGTGATGGAGAGAAGATGAAATGCTAGCTAAAAAATAAAAATAATGAAAATAAGTTTTTGACATTTTCGTTGTCTCCAAAAAATGCACACAGTTGTTCACTTTAAGAGTTTATTATCATCTTTGTTGACAAATAAAATTAACACAAATTTCAAAAAAAGAAATGAGAAAATGTTTTCAAGTAAAATGTCATAAAGTAGACCACCTCACTCTTTTAATTTGTGCACATGAGAATGACTTTGATGTCACTTATCAATTGAGCAACCAATTGAATTCTTCTATTACAAGTCAGTTTTGTGATATGACCAAAATGAAGTTTACAAGACTTTGACAATTCTCACATTACAAGTTGATATATTAGAACTTAATTTTGTAGAGTTGAATTAGTCTAATAAAATATCAAACATGTCATTTATGTATTTTATTTGCTATATTATTTTTCTCTCACAAGGACCTTTTTGTCCCTTTAATGTCACAAATTTATTAACTAATTCTACCATTTTTGTTTTATATTTTTGAAGGGGTGCTACTTGGTTGCGAGTTTCTGTATGGCTAGCATTAGGAGTTATTATTTATGTATTCTATGGTCGAACCCATAGCTCTCTAAAAGATACAGTTTATTTGAAGGCTATTCAAGTTGATGATACTACTAATTACACCTCCACAAGCTTTGTTGCTTAATCACACCATGTGGAGATTATTTGAATCCCAAGATAAAGAAAATATTGCCACTTCATTAGTGGTATATGCAATCATTGTACAGGAAATGCAAAAGTATTTATGGTTTATAGGTCATAGACATAGTTTTTTTTTTTCCTTTCTTTTTTGCTTAGAGAAGAAGAAATTGATCATGTGAATTATGAATTGTACAAGAAATTATGTTGATTTTCCAATCAACAATTCGTTAATATATATTTACATGTATAATATTATGATTTAGAAACTTACTATATTAGGATTTTTTTTATGAAATATTTTAAAGGGATGGCAAATTCATCATTTCATGTCTGTTCAGGTTTGTATTGAGTTTGGTGGAAGAGAGGAATACCACATAAACATTGTTCTTTACAAATAGATCTTGTGGAACTGGATCGTTCTCGACATAGTAAACCTTCCCTTATGTTCCATAGTCGACTTGCCATCTTCCCTGATAAATGTAGCAAAGACTGGAATTTTGTAACCTCTAGGTAGAGACACCAACTTTCCATCATCTCAAGATTATGCTTCCTATACACATGTCTATCCATTGGTTTAACTTGTATCCCAAAGTACCTCTTGATTGTATCAGATATGAAGTCCAAAAATTGTTGTCTATGAGGTCTCGCCACACATTATCTTGGGATTTTGGAAACCTTGCAAAGAATGAACCAGAGGTGGGGATTTCCCCATTGCTGCTCTTGGTTCGCCTCAACATTGTTTCTCACAGAAGTTCGTGGAACCAACAATGCATTATATTGTCTCGCCTCATGAATAATGAGGAGTGTTTGGATTTGAATAAATGAAATAATTAAGAATAGTTGTTGATAACTTGTATTGCAACTCTTAAAGTTAGTTAGTTTGTTGAAATTTCTTAGGAAATTTGTTTTGGCTTTGCATTGCGTATACAAGAGGTACATTGTAATGCAAAGTCAATTAGTTACTTTAGTTCAATAAACACAAACTTTCAATAATCACTTTTCCACTTATTTCTCTCTTTTCCCAGTTTTCTCTTTTTCACTTGATTTTCATCACAATTACAAGCATTTATCTCAGCATTAACAAATCTCCCTTAAAGCACAAGGAGTGCCTTAAAGGGAATAAAAAGTGTCAACAATACCACCAAGGGGGTCATCACAAAGCTGAAAAGAAAAATTACATTGTAAATAAGCCAACGCAAAACAGTGGATTAAATCACCACAAACTGAAATCAACAAAAGAAATAAGATTGTGAGTCTTTAGCTACCACCAAGAGTGATTTTTGATGTGATCTAATAACTTCTCCATCGAAAGTTCTTTGTTACGAAAAATTATGGCATTATGCTCCTTCCGAATAATCTAGATACAAGACGCTATCTTGCATCTCACTCATCGCATATGAAAGCCTAAAGGGAAAATTATTACTGGTATAAACTTTAGCGTTCATATTTATCTTGGCTTCTATTTTTCATATGATTTTCCTAATGATTGGATTATGAATTAAGCCCTACACATATTTACTGGTCTTATTTACCTATGGTAAGTGTCAGAAATTGGTTAATTTACATGTATAATTAAGACACTTATTAACTTAATTTGCAAGTTATCTCATGTAAAAGCTCCAAATTAATAGATAAATAGCATTTTGTGCTTTTTATACCTAATGCAAACCAACTATGTAGGCAAATTCACTTGCCATGAGATTTAAGAGCAAAAAGGAAAGAAAAATGTTTCAAGCTTCTCGCTAAGCGAGGCAAGTCAGAGAGCAAAGGAAATCAGATTTGAAGGCGTGGCCAAGCGAGCTAAGGCGGTTTTGGAATCTCCGGTGTTGATGTGGTAGAAACCCAATGGGGAAGAAAGGTTTGCTTGCTAAGCGAGTCCTGGCGTGGCCAAGCGAGCTTATAATTTCAGAAAGAGTATAAATAGAATCAGAACTCAAGAAAAAAAAAGCATAAGATGTCATTTTGAGCAGAGAAATACATAGAGATACACAACGAGCAAGTATTCAACAAGGATTGAAGGTGGATTCACAAGATTCATTGAGAAATTAATTCTTGATGTCAATTCATCTCTTTTCTTCTCATCTTTGCAAAGCTACCATGAATGAGTAGCTAAATTTCCTTTTGTTGGGATTAAATGTAATTAACCTTACTAATATGTATTCCTTTTGATTATGATATTATATGATTCCAGTTATTTATGAATATTGATGTTATGCTTGTTTTTAATGTTTCAATTGTATGGACTTGAATTATTATTGAGAAATACCTTTTGAATCTAGCTTTAGGATAATCATCTGATGAACACTTAACTCTAGAGATAGATTTGGGTTTAACATTCACTAGAAGTATTGAATCTCAATACTGTCATATTGGTTAATAGGCAGAGAGATCGTCGATTAACCTATACGATTGCCACAACATTATTTAGACATAGATAATGTTTGGCGAGCGATACATGATAATGTCGAGTAATAACTAGAATACGTATAACTAATCATAAGCATACACGTGAAATAGGTTGATGAAGTTTAATCCCAACATACTCATATCTCTGTTAACTATCGTATCATATACATTTTTATCTTTTTGTAGCTTATGAAACCAAATACCTTACAATTTTATCACTTAAAACAATATTAATTGTTGACCGGCTTAAATATCACACTAGTCTTTGTGGAGACGATACAAAAATACTTAATATTGATCCTACATCAACCTTCAATAAATTTTCTCCAACAGAATCATTCATACAGCACGGTTGCAACCAAAATCAAGCATACATGATAGCAACAAACAAAAAGGAAACAAATTACACTTTTATTCAATAATACTTCCTAAATAAAGCCTGATACATTCACTCTACAAGCTTATTTTAAACAGAATATAAAATCTAACACACAATAGAGAAAACAATCACAACAATAAAACTATGACAATTGCATCATCTGATTCATGGTTGAGCCATTTGGTCTTCCTCACTCATGTCCTCCTTTTCACTCTTCTCTTAGGCTGACCACCAAATATCATCACAAGCCATCTAGGCTTTCCAATTAGAAACACAAAATATCCAAGTCCTATTCCAATCACCATTCCACATCCATATCCAATAGCCACTGGTTTCCATCCAAATCCAAATTTCTCTTCACTGCAAAAGTTGTTTGGTGAAGGTGGAGAATGTTGTTGAGGTCCACATTTCATTGATAAGGGAAATCCACATAATCCCTTGTTTTCTTCATAGGAATCATTTGAAAATGTATTGAACTGCTTTCCTTGAGGTATTTCTCCCATTAGATGGTTATGAGAAAGATTCAAGACTTCAAGACTGTTCAGATTGGTTAACTCTTTAGGAATCATCCCAGTGAACATATTCGAGGATAGATCCAACCATTCCAAGTTTGTTAAATTTCCTATGGAATGCGGAATAGGACCGGTGAGTCTGTTATAGGAAAGGTTAAGCCCAATGAGCGCATAAAGCTCTCCAAAAACATTTGAAATATCTCCTTCAAATTTGTTTCTCGAAAAATCAATACTAACAAATATATTTGGAATTTTCACCAACGTACTTTCTATCCCTTTGGTCTCCAGAGCCACAGAATCATAGTACCATCCTTCACTTCCGAATATCATTTGCATGTATTGAAATTTGTTACTCAAAATCACTACATCCCTGTATTGCATACTGTAATCCTCTCCCACTGGTATAGCATTCCTCATGGCTTCACAATTTCGTAAATAGGCTTTTGGTAGCGGACCACTAAAGCTATTTCCTGAGATATCAAGAATGATTAAACTTGGAAATGGACGATTGATCTTTATATTAGCAATGAGACCATGCAACTTATTGTTTCGCAAAACCAACACTTTCAAATCTTGCAGAGTTTGAAGCCAGTCAGGAAAATGGCCTTCTATTTTGTTGCTGCCAAGATTTAAAACTTGCAATTGTATGCAGTTGGACAGAGATTTAGGCAAATCGCCATCTATTTGGTTGCCATTGAGATTAAGAGTGATAAGTCCATTGCCCTTTGAAAATTTACTTGGCAAAGTACCATGAAATTTGTTCATTTGTAGATCCAAAATGCTAAGGGATGATAAATTTGAAAGACATTGTGGAATGATACCGGTCAATTTGTTGTGTGCCAAGTTGAGAAACCCCAATGAACTCATATTGCAAATTGACTCAGAGAGGTCACTGTCCAGTAAGTTAAAACTAAGATCAAGACCACTGAGCTGGTCAATATTCTTTGAGATTTTATCCATCGACGAGAACAAGTTTTGAGAGAGATTCAAAAATCCCAATGTTTCAAGTAACCAGTTAGGCACTCTTCCTTTAAGTTTGTTATTAGACAGATCAAGAGTATGCAAACTTGGGAATTTTCCTTGTAGTTTGGGAAATTCGGTCAAATTGACAGAAGACATATCCAATTTTGATAGCTGAGAAAGATTATAATTGACATGGGACTCAAAGTTTAGTGATAACTGATTATTATGTGAAAGAGACAGAACTTGCAAATTTTGAAGATTCGACAAGTGTTTAAAATTGACAAGACCACTCAAGTTGTTTGATGAGAGACATAGTGTAGTTAGGTTTGCAAGGTTGAAAATTGATTCTGAAAGATTACCTTGTAGCTTGTTGCCGCATAGATGTAGTTCTTTTATGGAATATGATGAGATTGCACTGATATGCCCTGTAAGTTGATTATTTGATAGATCTAGATATTCCAAAGAAGGCAAAGATAAATAATATGAAGGAATTGTTCCATTTAGTAAGTTGTAACATAAAGCCAAATAAGTTAGTTTTTGGAGCCCTGTAATTTTACTAGGTAAGGGACCCTCTAAGTTATTATAAGAACAGTCTAATGTAACAAGTTGATTCAAGTTAAATAATGATGATGGAATTTGTCTTTCTAATCTATTAAAACTTAGACGAAGTTCTAGCAGTTTGGTCATCCCATCAAACACATCTGGAATTTGACCGCTAAATAAATTGAGTGAAAGAATCAAGCGAGTAAGCTGTTGAAGGTATGAAAGTGATGTTGGCAGCACACCTCTAATTCTGTTATCACTCAAATCTAATTCTTGAAATTTGTTAGACTGGTGAAATACATTAGGAATTTGACCGCTGAATTTATTTTGGATGAGGTATAAAAAAGTTAGACGTGGAAGGGTTAAAAGTGAGGATGGGATTGAACCGTTAAGGCGGTTCCATGAGAGACTTAGGAAATTAAGATGTGTGAAGTTAGAAAAAGATAGAGGAATTGGTCCATGGAATTGACAGCTTGAGAGATCGAGGGTACGCAAAGAAGTGCTGCAACTTAATTCTGGAAGTTGGACTTCAAGGTAGTAATTTTCTGACATGTCTAGCTTTTGAATACTTGGTAAACAAAGAATGCTCATTTTCTGATTTTCACGTAACTCCGTTGCTTGAAGATTAAGATTAACCAACGAGGAAGATTGATTGAAGATCAAATTCATTAAGTTTGGTCTTATTGAAGACATATTTGTGTAATCAATAATAAGCTCCCTTAATAATGTCGCATTTCGCACAAGCCTCTTTAAAGTGATTTCATTCCAAGCTAACTCTCTATTCATAGAGAGATGAAGTGATGTTAATTTGGAAAGGTGTGAGATTTGAGGAGGAATTTCACCTTGAAAGTAACAATAAGACAAGTCAAGATGTGTGAGACTCTGAAATCCACCAAACTTAGAATGAAAATGAGTGCCAGAGAAATCATTGTAAGAAAGGTTGAGTGATTGGAGATGAGCAAGATGAAAAAGGGTGCTGTTAGGATGAATTTTACCTTGAAGGCCTTCACCAGCAAGGTTGAGACCAATGACGCGACCAGAGACATCGTCGCAAGTGACACCAAGCCATGAGCAACAATTTGTGCCATTTTTCCATTTTGCTGTCTTCAGAGGAGTGAAGGAGGCCATGAAATTAAGCAAGGCTGAGCTATCTTCATGATGATATAAAATATTGGAGGAAGAACAGAAGGATGGAAAAAGGAAGAGAAAAAGATGCAAACACATGATAAACCATGCCATGTGGGAGTTATTTTAATTGATCAGTTCAACTTTTTGGAGAATTGTTAAGGGTTTGACATATTTATAAAAAAAAATTAACACTAGATGTAAAACAATGTCTTTTTTATAATGTCTTTTGTAGATTTTTTTTTTAATTACTACTCCCCCTTCCCCAAATTATTACTCCCTCCGGTCCTTATTAAAAGAAGCAAAACCAAAAAACATCAAAACCAATATAACCATTAATTAATATAACTTTTTAAATATTTTTACAAATATACCCTCATAAAAAATGTCAAACATTAAATACACCAATTAATATTAAGAAGAGAAGCAATAAATGAGGGATAGAAAAGTCTTTTAAACAACAACTACACCTTAAAAGTTGTGATATTTTCTTTTAAATAGGACCAATTTTTTTATTTTAATTTTCTTATAATAAGGACTGGAGGGAGTATTACGTTTTGGACATTTCACATGTATTAAGAAATGTAATTAATTTTATGTGGAAAAGATATATTTTGTCCCCCTAACAAAATAAAATACAATTCAGCCCCCTAAGTACCGTCCCTTTTGCAGTTTTGACACCCAGTCCAATTTTGACTAAGTCAATGCGGACGTAGACGCCACATGTGTAATTTTTTAATTTATTTTTTAAATATTTTTTATTTTTTAATTAAAAAAATAAAAATTTAATTTTTTTTAATAATTAAGGGGCTGAATTGTATTTTATTTTGTTAAGGGGCCAAAATCGCAACTTCTATACTTAGGGGTCCAAAACTTCTACTCCCTCCGATCCTTTTTATAAGAAGAGAAACCAAAAATCATCAAAACCAAGACAATCATTAGTTGTTGTAATTTTTTGAATGTTTTTACAAATATACCCTCATAAAAATTTGTGAAGTATTAAATATACCCACTAATATTGAAAAGACCAATATTAAATGAGGGCTAGAAAAGTCTTTTAAACAATAAATGTACCTTAAAAGTTGTGACTTTTTTCTTATAAATAGGACCAAGAATTTTTTTGAAAATTTTCTTATAAATAGGACCGGAGGGGGTATTAAATCTAATATTATTAAGGGTCCCATGCTATTCTATATTTATTACACTGACTTGGTCTTCTCCAAATATGGAACGCGTTAGATGCATTAATGTTTTTTTTGTGTACCATTAATTGTCAGTTTGATTATTCATCTTTGGGTTTGTTTGCCTATCTTATGCAATACTCCATCCGTCTCTAAATAGTCGTTTAAGGTTTATGCATGATTATTAGGAAAATGATTAATTGTGTTGATTTCAAAGGTAAAATTAGTATCATTTACTAAAACACCCTTATTAATTGTAGTTAGTGGAGTAGTTAAGTTTAATGAAATTTAATAAATAAGGGTATAATAATGGAAAAAAGTAATAAATATCGCATTGGTATTTTAAAGTGACAATTATTTTTTAAAAAAATGGAAAAATGTTAAAGAGACAAATATTATGAGACGAAGGAAGTATCTTATAGAATATTGCATTTTAACCTATGTAAATCTATACATGATAGAAAAGTTCTTAAAATTATTTCATTTCATATTGCTTGTTTTTCTTCTTGTTGTCTAGCCTATCATCTTGAAAATAGTATATCATTTTTCTTTCAACTATATTTGAAAATATGTTAAAAGGATCATGTTAAGGGCACAAGTTCGAAAGTAAACTCACTGCTTTTTACTCACCCCATAAGGGAAGGCCCGGTCTAGAATCATCACCTTGAATATGTGCTACCTTTTGTGGATAGGGGGCTAACAGTTTGTTTGGATCGGTTTTCAGTAACAAATATAATTGAACTAATGAAATTTACATTAATTCGGTTTTCACTATTTTCCAAGAAAGGATCCAAAACCACCCTAACTTTTTTGGTCAGTTTTATCCGGTTGATCAATTTGTTAGAAAATACAATTAAATTTTTTTTATCTTTTATTCTTGTTATGTCCATATTCTGAGACTCTATTTTTTCAAACAACTTCATATTCTATGCATACTTAAATATCTTAGACTCGAATTAAAACAATCAAGCAAACTAAATTGATTAAATCGGGTATGGAATAGGAAAACCACTTGTGGAGAAAGGGGAAAATTATCATTGATCAATCGGTAATAATGATCATCTTACTAATGTCTCCGATGAGATTGATACTTCGTCTCTTAAGATTACAAAATTAAACCTTTACCATTAAGATGACACGTCATGGACGTAGGTTATATTTAGGGAGAAAAATTGTATCTAATAATTTTAGATATGACTTATATTTAGGCACAACTGCTTTCTAAAAAAGATGCTTTTATTTATAGATAAATGTAGTAATGACACACAAGTTCTTGCCTATACTATGGTGTATAAAACCAAACAAGTATTTTTTTTGTGTTCTACTCTTTTATAAAAATAAAAAAAATCAGGTGTTAAATAAGCAAATATGACACTCATTGTAAGACCACGGATGAAGTTTATTTTCTAGTCATTCATAATAGAGAAATGCTTCCTTCTTTAAAAAAAAATAAAAAAAATGCTAGCAACAAACATTTTAACACACACTTTCCAACACATTTTCATTGATTGGTTAAAACTCATATGAGACCCACCAAATTTATATCAGACCCACATAATTTTGTGGGATCTATGTGAATTTTAAACAATAAAAAAAAATGTGGCCCATGCTATTCTATATTTATTACACTGACTTGGTCTTCACCAAATATGGAACGGGTGTGAGATGCATTAATGTTTTTTTTGGTGTACCATTAATTGTTAGTTTGATTATTCATCTTTGGGTTTGTTTGTCTATCTTATGCAATATCTCATGGAATATTGCATTTTGACCTATGTAAATTTGTAAATGATAGAAAAGTTCTTAAAATTTATTTCATTTCATATTGCTTGTTTTTCTTCTTGTAGTCTAGCTTATCTTCTTGAAAATAGTATATCATTTTTCTTTCAACTATATTTGAAAACAAGTTAAAAGGATCATGTTAAGGGCACAAGTTCGAAAGTAAACTCACTACTTTTTACTCACTCAATAAGGGAAGGCACGTCCTAGAATCATCACCTAGAATATGTGCCACCTCTTATGGATAGGGGTCTAATAGTTTGTTTGGATCGGTTTTCAGTAAAAAAATAATATAATTGAACCAATGAAATCTACATTAATTCGGTTTTCACTATTTTTTAAGAAAGGATCTGAAACCAAACTAACTGTTTTGGGTCAGTTTGATTTGGTTGATCGATTTGTTAGAAAATACAATTTAAAAAATTTATATTTTTATTCTCGTTATGTCCATATTCTGAGACTCTATTTTTTTCAAACAACTTCATATTCTATGCATACTTAAATATCTTAGACTCGAATTAAAACAATAAGGCAAACTAAATTGATTAAATCGGCATGGAATAGGAAACACCACTTGTGGAGAAAGAGGGAAATTATCATTGATCAATCGCTATTAATGATCATCTTACTATGTTCTTGATGAGATTGAAACTTCGTCTCTTAAGATTACAAGATCAAACATTTGGCATCAAGATGACACGTCATGGACAAAGGTTATGTTTAGGGAGAAAATAAATTGTATCTAATAATTTTAGATAGGACTTATATTTAGGCACAATTGCTTTCTAAAAAAGATGCTTATATTTATAGATAAATGTAGTAATGACACACAAGTTCTTGCCTATGCTATGGTGTATAAAACCAAACATGTATTTTTTTGTCTTCTGCTTTTCTACTAAGTATACTAACTATTTATAAAAATTGATGCTAGATGAATTTCCAATTTTGCCCTCCTGAGGGGGCAATTTGGTAATCTAATCATGTTTGAAGTTTGTTGAGTGCCACCTCACCAAATTTTTTTAGTGTATTGTTATATTAAATTAAGTCAAATAATCATGTAATTAAGGAACTTTTTTTGTATTGTTATATTAAATTAACTTTGTCTTGTTGTTGATTTAATTTTCAAACATATTCATTTATAATTTTTTCTGAAGTTTGACAAATAAAATTAATAAACTTAGTAATTTTGTCAAAGTTTCATTTTTGTTTGGATTGTGGTCATTCAATAAAATTTGTTTCCAATTTTTCTTCAAAATTCAGTACCTTCTACGCTGCCGTTGTGGAAGATTAAGGTACCGTTTGACCCGGCTTTTTTTCAACTCTTCTACATTTTTAAGGAGAAGTTAGCTCAAACACAATATCAATTAAGTACTTACTAAAAAAAGTACTTTTTTTAATGCATAAAATTGAATTGAATGAGCTTTGGCCAAAAGTTGTTGAATGCTACTTCAAAAAATACTCCTCGACAATTTATTTCACAAGCACCTCTCTTCAACTCACGTTGGGAACCTTTTCTTTTATTTTTTAATATTATATTTCAATATGTTTTTTCTTCCATTTTATTTTATTTTATTTTCTGAACCGTTGCATTTAATTTTTTTAAGGAGTTTCCATTTAATTTTATTATCTTTTTTTCAAATGAATTTTATTATCTTTTTATGACTTACATATTTAATTACAATATCATTTAATCATCACAACCGCACATATATTTTTATTCACGCTGTCATTTAATGATACCAAATATTTTTGTTTCCTTTCTTCAACCTCGTAAATATATACACACACACATTAACGTTTAGAGTAATACTTTATGTCTGTTTGTCTATTTTTTGCTATGCTAATGCATATAATATTTTTTCGTGTTGTATAATGCGTATGATTATTTTTAAAAAAATTTGATTTTAATTAAAAGTACAAGTATAGATGCCTAAAAAAATTATACTTATATATATTCTGCACCTTTATATTTTAACAAACTATGCCTATATTTTTCTTATTCAAAAAAACTAAACATATCTGTTTCAATGGCACCAACAATGTAACAAATATAATATCATATAATATAAATTCTTATCTTTTTGAAAGACACCAAAAATATGACATTCTTATAACGAAATTTGTTATAGAGTATAATTGAAAAAGAAAAAACCAACTATTTTGATGTTATTTATGTTATTACTTGAGCCTCCTTAAATTATTTCTCCTATTCAAATATTTAACAAGTCCTTTATATAATGATACAAATTTGTATTCATGTTACAAAAAATAAATGTCGTTGAGTAAATATAGTATTTGTAAAAAAAACTATATTTTAAACATTTTTACTCTTCAAAAAATATTTTAAACATTTTTTGATTTATTATGTTAATTCATAATGAATTCAAAGTTTTGTCCTCGTGAGTTTAGCCCAGTTGATAGGGACAATGCATAAATATATGCAAGGTCCGAGTTTAAACCCCAGACACCATCAAAAAAATAATAAGTTCAAAGTTTTGTACAATATATTGTCAAACAACTTTTAACTTAAAAATAGCGTTAAAACTAAAAAAAACAAAGAACCTAAACAACTTTAACTTCTTTCTTAAAGACCTTTATTTTAACTTTGTTTTGAAGTAGCTTTTAGACTGTAAAAAAGCTTGGTCAAATAGTACCTAAGTTCAGGTTGTGAACACTGTTTCACTTTCTTTTTCATAAGAGGTCATTTTCTTCCTTTTTTCATGGTTCTGAGCCCATGCATGGCTTGCGTTGACTGATTTTTATGCATTTTTTGCTGTTTCTTTTGTTTTTTATTTTGATTTCATTTTTTGACACAGTTTTAGTTTCTGCTTCATCACATGTGGTTTTTTTTTTCCTTTTTTCATGATTCTGCAATTTAAGGATTTTCTTTTTGCTTTTTTTTCCGATTGTTAGTGGATTATGTACCAGAGATTGATATGTTGCATGGTTGTAGAAAAATCTTCCTTTGATCTCAGGTGTTTTGTTCTTCATTTTGGGTTTGTTTACAAGAAAGATTGTTTTTTTAGTTGAGGTTGTCATGTTTGCATGTTTGTTGTTGCAATCTTGCTTTTGCATTTAATGCATTTTTTTCATAGTCTAGATAAATGCATGCATGTGGATTATAGTAGATGTCATGATGATTGAATTTTAGGTGATGGCAAAGTTGTGACACAATTGTTATTATAGCTTCTACCGATCTTGTTTTTGCATTTGATGCATTTTTTCATGGTCTAAATAAATGCATGCATGTGGATTATCGTAGAGGTTATGATGATTGAATTTTAGCTCATGGTAAGGTTTTGATACAATTGTTATGTTAGCTTCTGGTACTATAGTTGAAAGAAAAAAAATTGATGCATTTGGGTTATGATATTGGTATATCATGATTAATGTCATTATTTTGGTGATTCAATTTTGGGTGATGCTAAAGATCTAATACAAGGCATTAAATTTCCAAATTGATGATAAAGAACCTTGATTAGCTGTCTGATATTATGAGTATTCCTAAAGGTGTAACAATTTTCATATTTGGTTTATTCCTTCTTATATCATTGAGCCGTACGAAAGTTATTGGTGTGAATTTGTTTTGGTCATATCATTGAGGTCCAGAAAGTTGATGATACAGAAATTTGTCATTTAAGATCACATTGATTTGATGATACAAAAATTGATCACACATAAATATGTTAGCTTCTTTCGATATCAGAATGAACAAAGGGTGTCATACCCCGAATTTTGACTAGTTAAAATTTTTTATTCGTATTTTAAAGTTTTATTCGTATTTAAATAACCAGAATCTTTACTTTATTTTTTACGCATTCTTTTATTCGTTTTGAAGTATTTAAAACCTTTTGTTCGTATTTTAAATTTTTATGTCGTTCTTTATCAGTTAAAAATTTTTGTGTTCGTATTTTAAAAAGTCGAGTAATTTTCGTCGTCTCAGACGAAATTTCGGCAAAAAGATATTTTAAAATACCTCATTTGGTTACCGAAAGCGACGTTTGTATTTATTTCATTTTACTGTCATTTATTTAAACATTGTTTTTCTTTTTTTATTATTTGTAATTGATTTTCGTTTTCTTTTATTATTTATTTAGTCTTTTCTTTTTTAAAAAAGTCTTTTTGGTCCATGTGCTGTCCTCTTTGTACCAGAGCCCTTTAGGGGCATTTTTGTCCTTTCTCTGCAGCAGCAGAGAAACCCTACATTCCAGGTATAAATAGTATTAAATGCACTGTAGCAGAGGTCAGGAAGTCAGAAGAATCAGAGCAATTATTGCAGCTGCACAAACACCAAAACACTTTCTCTTTCTTCACTTATGAGATCAAAATCATAAAAATTAAAAGAAAAACTCAAGAACATGATGAATGTTCATAATTTTTTTTCAGTGACATAGTTCATTTTCGGATCCTTTCCACAAACACAACAACACAGATCTATTATCACTCACAAACACAAACCCCAACAATACTCAAATTTTCGATTTCTCCACAGAAAAACCGAATCCGAACCGTGTTCATACACAACAACAACAACAAGACCGAAAGCAGAAAAAGGAAGGAGAAGGGCTACGAGTTCGGATCCAGACTTAGACAAGCTAGATCGAGGTTCTCTTTCGAATTTTCCGTCGTTGCTTAAGCTTCTCGCCGTGTTAACCGAAGGTATAAGCCGCTCTGTTCATTTTATTCTTGGTATGAAAGTTGGTTTTGATGTTTGGAAGTTTTGAGATCTACTCTTTTAAATCTTAGATCTAGATTGTTGTGTTTGTTTTTTGTGATTTATGAGTTGAGATTCGAGTAGAGAAGAAGAGGAGTCGGAATCAATGAAAAATTTTACAAAAAAAGGGAAAAAAAATTCCGACGCGGCGGCCCTCCGGCCAACCACCGCGTCGGAATAATTCCGACCACCGTACTTCTTCTCGTCGCCGACGAGCTCCTCTAAGAGAGAGAAGAGAGCTTCTCTCGCTTCTTTTGCTTTTCTTTAAGTTTAGAGAGAGGTTTTGTTGAAGTTGTGATGTTTTTTTGGTAAAATGTCTTTTTATACTACTATATTTTTGTTCGTTCTTGTACATGCGCGCATACTTCAATTCAGTACTCCCTCGCGCTGTGAACCATCAGATTTGGATAGTTCCAAGATCTGAGGGTGGCTGTGTGTACTTCCTTTTAATACAATATGTTTTTCTTCCTATGTTATCATGCGTGTTTGATGTTTAGACCGTCAGATCTTAGATCTGACGGTCACTGTCTTTCCTGTATTATTTTTTCATTTTTGTGCTGTTTATTTTAAAACCGTTAGATTTTTTAAACGGCTGTGATGAGTTTATTTTTGATTAAATCTGGACCTCCTGATTCATCGGACGGTCCAGATTTAATCTGCCTGAGCCAAACCCATGACCCATATTTTTGAACCGATTCGACCCACCTAGGGCCCAGTTTACGAACCGACCCGTTTTCTCTTGCTTAAGCCCAATAGTTTCTACTGTTTTGTTAAATACACCACTGTTTTTCATTATTACACGATTTTTCCTCAAAAATTTATTTTCTCTTTGTTTTCTTTCCTTTAAAAAATATTTTTGCTTTGTATTAATTGGTTATTTTACTGTTTTCATATGTTTATATTATTTTGCATTATTTTTGTTTATCATCTCATGCATATTTAATTGTTATCATTTTTATTTTGTTTTAGTATAATAGGTTATATAGTGATTTAATTCATGCATTTTTCTTGCTTCTTGCTATTTATTTGTTTCTTGGAGATTTAGCATGTATTTAGGGACCATGTAACACTAATATAATAAAAGTAGCACCGACACAAAACACATTTATTTTCCGCATTATGACATAAACCGCAATCGAGGACAAAAACAAATTAGGGACAAAAATAGGTTAATTATTTGACTTAATTTATTTTATTAAAATCAAACTACTAGTAATTTTAGGTTCATCATCATAACTTGAGAATTTACTTGGATCCAACATCCATTGTAAATATCTCGTTTTTTTTTATAACGTTACGTCGTACGCTTAGTTTATTAATTCGCGTTTAGTTTAGAAAAACCTTTTTTACCAAAAAAATCAAATATGCAAAACTAAAAA
>Ga0228711_1002170_pt1 | contig 29916 bp, 16 predicted proteins | sample MedpolnodulmetaG_2_FD_177996 | JGI IMG/M metagenome (GOLD analysis project Ga0228711, IMG submission 177996) | Root nodule microbial communities from Medicago polymorpha collected in Santa Monica, California, United States - brown nodules | ecosystem: Host-associated > Plants > Roots > Nodule... | reverse complement strand
TTCTATCGGAAAGATGGTACGCCCATTCACAAAACCAACACAAGGTGTCACAGATTCCATATGGCTAGCAAATAAAGAGAGACAAAGTCTTGATGACTTTTGTAATAGCCCAACTGCTAAAGGAGAACACAAACATTGTGTATCATCGTTGGAATCGATGATTGATCATGTCATTTCACATTTTGGAACAACAAAGATCAAGGCGATTTCAAGTACCTTTGCCCAAAATCAGGACCAATATGTGGTTGAGGAAGTGAAAAGAGTTGGACACAATGCAGTGATGTGTCATAGATTGAATTTCGAAAAAGTTGTATTCAATTGCCACCAAGTGCGTGCAACTACCGCTTATTTGGTCTCATTGGCAGCCTCTGATGGAACTAAAACTAAGGCTTTAACAGTTTGCCACCATGATACAAGAGGTATGAATCCTGAGTTGCTTTATGAAGCTCTCAAAGTCGACCCTGGAACCCTCCCTATTTGCCATTTCATTGGCAATAAGGCTGCAGCTTGGGTACCTAACCATTCTGTTGATCATCCTTGTGTCATCTAGATGCTAACCGGTTATGCATATCATTTCTCGTTCAATAACTTCGCACTAAAAACATGGTTGAGTTTGTGGGGTTATGTTCAAACTTGACTTGCTTTATATGTATGTGTGGAGAATCATGATGTGCAAGTATCAGATGTATTCTAAGTAAAACTAGTGTTCTATGGCCTGTACACTGATGTATGTTTGAAGTAGATAATGAAAAAAAAGAGTTGTTTGATGTAATCTATTGTTGATCTATATGCTTTTAAAGACTATGTTGTGGCTGCGAAATTGTTACATTTTGTCAATTCAAAATAAGAAATTGTAACCCAGCTAATAAAGTGAAATTGAAACAGTCTCAGTGAGTTACCTCACTTCATAAGAGATAATGCATAATATATATAGGAGTTGTGGTTCGAATCTCAGACACTTCACTTATTTACATTTAAGGTGAATTTGTCCGGTCGATAGACTTCTTAAAAAAAATGTGAAATTGAAACATAAAAGCACCATAAATTGAATGACATAAAGTCAAAATATATTTATTTGATACATTTATTTTGTCTTACTTTGACATGTTTGGTTCTTTGGCAATTACAATGAAAATTTTGTTAGCAATGAAAATTGTCAAGATAGATTAAAAAAAAGGAATAATAAGTTTCTTACAGATAACTTAGGTGTTTACATCGAAAATTGTATCTTGGCATCGTCCCTTGCCAATTAGTTTGGATAATTTACCCAAATTTTTGTCGCCTCATAACTAAATATCATACCTCATCATTGTAATTGTAAGAGTAAAATTAATCTTTGAACAAGCTTTGCTGATGACTCTATTATAAAAGAATTCAATTAAAGTGGATGGTACCGCAAGCTTTGTTAGATTTAATAACGAGTAAAAAGGAAGAGAATTTTTTTTGTAAATTCTTGCAAATACCTCTTTCAAATTAGAGAAAAGACAAAAATCTCTTTAAAATTGTCAAAAGTTTTTGCCTCTACCGTTTTCTCCATTAATCAATATGATGTGACCATTGACTGTTTATGTAGCATTGTCACGGTCTAATAGGTAATTTCAAGTCATAGGGGTTATTTCAATTAACTCGATTTATTGTCTTAAGGCTAATTAACATTCGGACCTAAGAGTAAATACCCCCTAAAATTTTAGATTTATGTGCAAAATGTCTTATAAAATTGATTATAATCAAGCAAATTGATCCATGTGACAAACAATTTTTTGGCCACGTCATTATCTTTTGTTTTTTCTTTGATCGGTAATTTTACTAGTATTGGATGAAAGATACTAGTTTTTTGTGGCACAGGAAGGGTCATTTAATGCACACACAAGTCCAAGTTTACTTAATTTGCAGGAATGATAGTTAACATTTTGTTTGTGATAGTTTTAACTAGTCATGTTAAGTTAATTTCTTCTCTAATTCATTTTAATCAGGATATGACAGCTCCATTGTCCCATTATTTCATGTATAACTCCTATCTCACTGGAAAATGGAAATCAACTGTGATTTTAGTGATGTTCCCATTATTAAATGATATGCTTGTTTTACACGACATTTTATTGACCAGTCAACACAATGCAAAATGGTTTTATGTTGATTTCCATGCAGCTATCGTGATTCATAAGATTATATGAGCATGAAAAATTACTACTTATTTGAAATATGTATGATTATGTTTCCCTTTTAATAACTATACTTTATCATGCATGGTGTATCTTATATCAAGAGTGGAAGAATAAGTGATGAAACAAGTATTTCATATTTTAATTTGTAAAGCTATATTAGTGAGAGCTTATCAGGAAGTAAATAACATGAATTTATATCTATAGAAATCATAATCAAAGGATTTTATAGAGAATATATGTTATAGAAAATAATCTTGCTGCAGTGATATGAATTGAAATAAAATCTTCCATCGTAAAAGAAGTTAATAAATGAGCATTATCCTTAATAAAATCTCCCCTTGTAAGAGAAGTTGTATTCGTTGCAGTGCATGAGCGCCATTTGGACAAGGTAATACAAGCTAGTTTTGATACATTCTTGAAAACAACCACAAACTTTGAAGATGATATGCATGCATTGAGGCCATGTGCACAAGCTTTGCCACCAACTTTGGGTGAATGGTATAGTGGGTGCAAAGTGCATGGACGACATATGGATAAGCTTTCACACCACTTGGATGAATCAATATGATTAATTGAACAATACGAAAAGGTACTTTGCATGCAAATCTAACTAGCTGTCCAATTTACCTATATAATGGAACCTTATAACATTTTCATATGCATCTCACTAAGTTTCCATAGTTATAATTTCTTCGTAGCCAGACAAATGGAGTTTGCACATATAACACTGTTTTGTGTAAGCTGCCTATTTTCTACTGTGCTAGCTAGCTTGATCATTATCTATTCATGAATTTTTCATGAAAATTATAATAGGATTGAGGAAAATATCTCTAATTAAACTTTGAATAAAGATAGCTAAATACTCTTATTGTGTACCACTTTGAAAAACTTCAGTTAACCAAGTATATGATCTGTGTGACCACATTTTTTCAGTTGTGTGACCACTATTTTTTTAGCATGTAAAAGCTGAAAAATGTGGTCATGCAACTAAAATGTGCATGACCACTATTTTTCCACTTAGTTAACCAAATAAACAAAGGTCACGCAACTAAATAAATGTGGTCTCATAGACCATATATTTGGTTAACTTAAATTTTTCAAAGTGGTACAAAGGGGTGTACATATTAAGGGTGTCTACCTATCATTGCTCTTCAACTTTGAACCCAATGCTATTATATAATATATTATGTATTTTCCCAACGTTGACCAGGTTGCCTATATCATATTATTGTTTGGGTTATATGTATAATATTCATTAAAAATTTATATGTCTCATAAATAATAAAAGAAAAAGGATTACTCATATTATAATCTATAATATATTAAATGAACTATTAATTTCTATCTAAAATATAAAATAAATAAATCTTAGTTTTGTAAGTGGAAATAATAATCAAGATGTGTTTTTTTTTAGGGATAATCAATAAAGATGTGTTTTTTTAGGGATAATCAATAAAGATGTGTTTAGGATGTAAAGAATGGACACATAAAAGATAAAAAAATAAAATTGTTTCCTCATATAAAATTGATTGAAATAAATAATTTAATTTTAATCGAATAATCATTTAAAATTTGGTAACAAAATGTTTAGATGACTTTCAGATGCTCACCAAGCCAGGAGTTAAGCTACAAGAGCGTTATACATATGTACTTAGAGATTGCCCACAAAAAATGTTCTGACATTGACAATGATAATTAAACTGAATCAATTTTTTACCAACTACCAACTGTCATTAGCAACTTTCCTCCGCCTTGTATGAAATCTCTCATCCTGAGAGACAAGCTTGAAACTTAATTTTTCGACTTTTTTTTCTTCTTTTTTCTTTCTTTTTGCCTCGTTACATTGTAACACTACCAAAAAAAAAAAGATTAATGAAGGATAAAACTGAGAAATAAATAAACAATTAGAACTAAAATGTAGGATTATATTCAAAAACTAAAAAAATTTGTGTGAGATGGTAAGGGATCTGTTCTATTTTATGGGTATTGAGTTTGATTCTAACCCTAGAAATGCAACAATGTTAAATCTTTTGAAAAGATATTTGACTACTCTTGTGGTCCTATTCACCATGGTTTTATCCGCTGATCTTATGCTTATAACAGCAATAGTAGCCGTTAATAGGGATTACAAAAAATATAAGCATAAGATCAGCGATAAAACCCACCATGGTATAAAGTAGATAGCTTAACTGTCACATGCAAATAAATAAATTGATGTTATTAGTACTCTCAATTAATTAGTACATACGTGGAAGTAACGATATCCATATACTCATAGTTTATAACAATAATTTAGATATATAGTTTGTTGAGTTATTTATACTACATGAAAAATAAGTTTTTAAATTAAAAAAAATGTGTTGGTAGCATATGCGCATAATAAATTAAATACAAAATTAAATAATGCTTAATAAAATAAAATAAAATTAATCTCATTGAATCAAATTATTTTGTAGTAAAAACTTGAACCCAATTATGACGCTAAAAGATAAAGAAGTGATAACTAATTAAACCCTATTTGAAAATTTGAATATAAAGATAATATTTTGAAATGTGTAGGTGATTTAAATTTGGTGTATCTTGTTGTGATATTTTTTCTAAATAAAAATGTTTAATTTTGTAAACATAAATTTTTTTATGAAAATTCACATGAAAGTGGCATGCGTACATAACAACAAAATAAATATATAATAATATTAAAATTTGAATTATGATTAAAAAATTAAATTTATTGACAAAATATGTTAAAATAAAATTAGAAAATTTTAAAATATAACAGGTAGTTTGTTGAGATATCTATGAATGATACATAAAATATTAGAAAAGAATTAAAAACTTAAATAAAATATTTATTGGATAAGATCAACATAATATATTAAGTTTGTTGAGATATTTTTGCCAAATAAAGTATCGGTTTAAAAAAATATTGAGAATAAACATTGAAGTGACATGTGACATAATTTTTTATTTATTTATATTAGCGCAAAGACGGGCACTCGCGTGCCTTTTTATTGCGCTAACGTTTGAAAATCATGAACAATATTTTTTTTATGAAATTCTGACTTTGATTAAAACTAAAAATATAATTGTTTGTTGTTTTCATATTATAACAAACCAAACTAACAATTGTTATCTATTTCAATGACACCAACAATGTAACAAAAAAATATAATATAAATTCTTTGTTTTTAATGACACCAATAAAAAAAATTATTATTGAAAAAGTTGTTTAAGGGTATAATTGAGATAATGAAAAAGTAAGTATAAATATACTCATATAGTTTGTTACACTTTTTAAATGTTAAATGAAAAAAAAGCTGACATATATATTCATATCGTGTTTGTTACATTTTTTTTTTGGTCAGGTAGCTTAGTGGTTAGAATTCACCTTATAAGGTGAATAAGTGGGGTGTCCGGGTTCGAACCCCGGCCCCTGCATATAATAATGCATTGTCCTACCAATTGAGCTATGCTCACGGGACTGTTACATTTTTTTAATATTTAAATTTTATTCTTATTTATTTGTTACATGTGTTATTTGTGTTGAATATTAATAGCATTTTTGGAAAGAGAAAACGCCAACTCAATCTACTAGCGAAAAGACGGGCACTTCATGTGCCCGTCTTTCTGCTCTTTTTATTGCGTTAATGTTTGAAAATTATGAACAATGTTTTTTTTATTAAAAATAAAATTATAAAATTTGAAGGAAGACAAAAAAAAAAATTTCAACTTAACTATTGAAGTTAGTCTTATAGATGGTAGGTTGGAAAGAAGGTATGATAGGCTTGAATTGGAAATAATTGTGATTTCACTAAATTAAAGAGAGAAGACTATTTAAATAATACTATTTGCACCCTTATTTCATCATCATTGTCTTAAAATACAAAACGATGACTGATCAATGAAAAAACAATTATTGGGTGCCATCAATATAACTAATTCATAACTCATGAAATATTCTAACATAAGGTGAGTTCTTTTGCTAGCACAAGAACGCATTGTCGCTACAAAGCGTTTTTGTACTCTCTTGAGTCTGATACTCATAGAATCAAAGATATCTTCCAATAGTAACACATTTCTGTTTAATGCACTTAATAGCAAAAAGCAAGGAATAGTTTGGTGGACAATCAATTTCTGATTGACACGCAATATATGCTGTAATGGAAAAAGGCAATAAAACAATATTAATAAAACATGATTTAAGATTGTGTACAATCTACGATAAAGAATGAATTTTTAGATGGATAAACAAAATGTCTTACCACCAACTTTCGTTGCGATAGGAAATAAGGAAAGCAATAAGATTATAGCATAAACAAATTTGATGATTTCTGCCATTTTCCCCCTATTTGCATGTAAAAAAATAGAATATGATTTGATATCTTTATAGTGTATAAAGTTTACGTTCTCCTAAAAATAATTAAATAGTTGTATCACTTACAAAGTTATAAAAACCATTTTATAAAATTAAAATTACTATTAAATGTCTCTTAAGTATAAAAATAATTAAATATGTTGTGTTTGTCCCTTTAACACACTTAACAAGTAACACAACATATTTGTCAATCATAAGAATTGATTTTCTTTTAACTACCTTTTCAATACATTTTATAACCTTTCATGATAGTAAAGAGGAAAAAAATGGACCATATATAGTAATTTGTTGGAATAATGCACCATGGGCGTGAGAACGTATTTATGCACAACTAAAACTTATTGCATGAGCGCATCTCAGTTGGCAAATGCAAGGATAATATTTTTCACATGTTCCACATCTCTAAATTTAAAATGTGTAAGTTTCAACAACTAGACTACTTAACCACTGGGCTACTCCCTTTGCACATCCCTCCAAATGGGTTGTAAATTTTTATTTCTGAAAATAATTTGATTGAAGTACTTATTTTGTTCGTGTTGTACTTTGATAAGGTATATATTACAATCTTTGGTATTGACATATCTGATTTTGATTATTATATATTTTTTTGGTACAAGATTTTGATTAATTAATTATACAAAAGAATTAATACTTTACCACTTAAATATTAAAGTTTGTAGTAAGTCATTAATTTGTTCTTAATTAATATTCATATTGGTCATTTTTTTTAAGTGTAGTAAGTTAACCAAATACTCCCTCCGTTTAAAATACATGTTCAAGTCAACCACTTCACATATGTCAATGCAAAATTTTGACTGTTAATATCTTTAATTATCTAAAGTACAAAATTATAAAACTTTAATATTTTGAAAATATTTGTCGAGACAAATCAAACAACATCTTACATCCTAATATTTGTATTTATACATTAGTTAAAAAGTATAGTCAAAGTAAGTCAAGTGAATAGTGCACATTGTAAAAATTAGACATGTATTTTGAAACGGAGGGAGTAACATCTTGTATTAACTATGTATTGATCGAAGTTCAAAAGAAAATTTGAAATTAAGTAAAATGAAATTTAATATATTAAGAGGAATGAAAAACATATTTAGCCCTTGAATTAACCAAACAATTTTGACTCTAAATTGAATTGATCATGTACTTATTAGAATTTCATTACTCTTGATTTATTAAAGTAAGTTGTGAATGGTACCTCTACTCTTGGAGAACCAACATGAATGGTAGCACAAGCTTTGGAGATTAGCTGCATGGACGTCATGTGCACAACATATTTCACAACTCTTGGAAAAAACAACAAAATTACACAAACTTTATGGTGCATGGAAGCCATGTGGACAAGGTAAAACAAGCTAGCTTTGACACCTTTTTGGAGACAACCTCAAACTTTGGAGAGGATCATGTTTTTGTGCTGCATGCGAACGACATGTGTAGTAATTTTTGCATGCAAATGTAACTACTTTGTGCATCTACTCTCTATATAATGGACTCAATCTAACACTCTCATATACACCTCACTAAACTTCTCTAGTCATCACTTCTTAATAGCTAGCCAATGGAGTTCACTCATCTCTGGGTTTTAGCTTTGTTCTGTGTAAGCTACAAATTATTTTCTACTTGCTTGATACTCACGCTATGATCCATTGTTCAAAACTTCTGAAACATTGCATGCATTTTGGAAGTTTTATTTTTCAATAGGTTAAATTACACCGTAGGTCCTTTAAGTTTGAGGTTTGTAATAGATTGATACTTTAAGTTATTTTAATCTCACATAAGTCCTTTAAGTTTGTAAACGTTTTCAATTTAGTCCTTTGTCACATCATCATTTTGGTTAACAGAATGACTAAATTGAAAATATTTATAAACTTAAAGGACTTATGTGTGACCAAAAGAACTTAAAAGATCAATTGTTACAAACCTCAAACTTAAAGGACTTATGTATGACCAAAATAACTTAAAGGATAATCTATTACAAAACCGAAACTTAAAGACCCCTGTTGTACTTAACCTTTTCAGTATTAAGTAACTTCATGTTGTGTTTAAGAATTAATTTCTGAGTAGTGCTATATTTTATTTGCTTTCAAGGATAAGGCAGTGGTGATGGGTCTTGAAATTAAATTCAAATCAAATCTAAAATAAAACCACAAACTAATAAAAAAAATCAAATATCATTTATTATGTTTAGATGTTCTCTTGTGAAATCATTCAAATTAGATCGAATTTTGGTTTAATTTTTCAATGCGGAATTAAACCGCGTATATATACTTTGGCTGTCTTATGTGGTCTCAATTCAACGGTGGACCCTCATATTTTTGGTAGGTTTTAATAAAATAAATTTTATTATCAATTTTTTCTTATAATAAAATTTATTTTTTATCAGAAATGGTAAAGATTCATATTATATACTCCTGTATTTTAATCCTTATTTAACTTTTATTTTTTTTAGAAAAAGTTCATGTTATTTTATTGACCAAATACCTCTTTTGGTCCTTAAAGTTTGACGAATATATTGTGTTAGTCGTTGAAGTTTTTAATGTTTCAAATAAGTCTTTAAGTATTTTTTAAGTTTTAAATAGGTTCTTTATGCTGTTAATTTAACGCACCTATTTGAAGTTTTTATGTTTCAAATACGTACTTCAAAAGGGTAACGATGCATTAAATTACAACTTAAAGGACCTATTTGAAAGTTAAAAAACTTAAAGGACTAATCAGATATATTTGTCAAACTTAAAGGACCAACAAAGGTATATAGCCTATTTTATTAGACAATAAGTCAATAATACATGACGGTACATCAACAATGGGGTTGCCTATGCTAATCCTTATTTAATTTTTATTAGTATTGATTTTTTTTCTTCCGGATATTAGTATTGATATATCACATTAATATGTTAAATATGCTTTGATTATATTTTAAAGCAATTTGTTGAATTAAAAAATATTAAAAGCAAAAGTTGAGCAATGGCATCAACGAGAGAGAAGTTATCCTCAAATAGTCAGTCAACCGTACATATTACAAGAAAATATTGTCGCACACTTTAGCAATTTTCTTAATTTCTGCATGTTGTTATAAGAATATTACTTTATTTTAAATCATCACTGATATGTAACGTGAACATTTTTTTGCAGTTGGCTTTTGTGAGAATTGGTGCATCACCATCTTCAGCTGAAGATTATTGGCAATCTGTTTGGCCAAACACTCCTCTACCTAAGGCTTTTTTCGATCTACTTTTGCCTTGTAAGTATTAATATGCATATATAACAATATTGTTTTATTTATGAATTAGTGCAACCCAACAACAATGTGTGAGTGTCATGCTAACTTGTGCCTTAGGGCACAAGTTAAGGTTTAAAAAAAAATTAAGCATAAAATTTGCATTAAAAATATGAATGTTTAAACTTTTAAAACATTGAATACATAATTTCTAAAAAAATATTTCTATCTTTAGCTCTTAGCTTGTGTCCTAATATCATGACTTTAGAATCATTTTTGGTTGTTAATGATGTAGATGGAAGAACAAATATGTGTTGAGGAAGTGAAAAGAGTTGGAGACAATGCAGTGATGTGTCATAGATTGAATTTCGAAAAAGTTGTATTCAATTGCCACCAAGTGCGTGCAACAACTGCTTACTTGGTCTCATTGGCAGCCTCTGATGGAACTAAAGTTAATGCCTTAACGGTTTGCCACCATGATACAAGAGGTATGAATCCTGAGTTTCTCTATGAAGCTCTCAAGGTCGATCCTGGAACCGTTCCTGTTTGCCATTAGCTGCTGCCTGGGTACCTAATCGATCTGATGATCATCCTTGTGTCATGGAGATGCTAACTAGCTTTGTACATCATATCTCATTTAGTAACTTCATGCTAAAACCATGTTTGAAATATGAGGATTTTCCAACTTCATGGAACCCTCATGTTTAAACTGATCTTACTTTTTAAGTTGTCTATGTTTGTATTGAGAAATGTGATGTGCAAGTATCTTTGTATCTCAAATAAAACTAGTTAGTTCCAATCAAGTTGTGTATGTTTGCATGTGCTGGTAGCCTGGTATCTTACGGCTAGAACCGGATATCATGTAGCTAGTGCACTGATGTATGTTTGAATGAGAAGGAAAAAAAGTTGTGTTGGATATACCTGGTTTATTTTTTTTATTTTTGGTAGATAGACGAGATGACAAAGTTATTATAAACTCATACATACAAAGTGGAGGTACCGGGGTTCGAACCCCGATTATGGCGTCCGGCCTAACAATTTAGGATTGAAATTTGGCTGAATTATATTTCTTACCATACCTTATTTTCATACCTTATTTTCAAAGTAGCTGAAATAAAATTACTAAAAACCCTCACAACATAGAACATCAACTTAATGTTAGGTACATGTGACGAACTGAAGCGAAAGTTAGCATTACCCACTAATCCGACCCAAGTCGGTTTTGATGGGTCTGCCTGGGTAGTTTTGGTAAGTTTAAGTCGGTTGGCTCAACCCATGTACACTCCTATGAACAGTGAATCATATAACATAGATGGTGCTCGTTGGAAAAACGAAGAAGAGAAAATATAAAAGTGAAAATGGATATAGAAACAATGGCAAGAAGCATGAAATGATGCTATAATTTGAACAAAAAGAATATGAAGATGACATGATTAAGGTTTCACAAATAAATTTGAAACTTGTGTGGCCATACATAATTTTAGATATTATTCACCAATTTTTGATCATGAATTGCAAGTCTATATCAAACACATCTATCAATGATGTCTTACAAAGGAAGAAGTGATTCATAAATAATTTTGCAAAATCAACTTGACTCATACAAATATGAAACTTGTATCAATTTCAGCCTTTAGTTTACCTCTATTTATAGAGAAAATCATGTCACTCGATAGCCATTTACGAACAAATATATAGAAATAATGTTCGCATTTTCAATCAAAGGCTCCGTTTGTTTGAAGGCAGACACCCCATATCCTCTCATTGCACTCTTCCGTGTTTGAGTCCCAACTTAAATTTTCAAAATTCTACATTATATACATTTTTAACCATTAGTTTAGGAGGAAGTCTTGTCCGGTCATAAATATTTAGACGTACATAAACACAAATACTAAGGGTAGAAGAGCATCTGGTGCGGGATATTTCATCTGTTTAGCACCAAATAAAATAGATACTTTCATTATGAAATGACACTTTTGGGTGCTTAAAAATAATGGATAGATTATCTCTCTTTATTTTTTGTGGGAATATGACTTATTAAATTTAATAAAATAAATGAGCGTTTTTTTTTAGGGTTTAGGGTACACGTTGAAGAAAAATAATACTATATGAAATGAATGATGTGTGTAAGAGGGACTCATTTAAGCATTCAAGTAAGATAGCTCCAATGTAAATGATATGGAACAAGAAAATTACGATAAACATTTTCTTACATGAGATATAAGTGGATGTTAATTTTTGCGGCATGAACTTGTGTGGGAATTGATGCATCACCTCCATCGGCATAACATTATTGACATTCTATTTGAACACAAACGACTATATTATTAGATATTAGATTAATTACAATTTTAGATATCAAATATGAAGTGGTGCCTCATGGTAAGATTATACGTAGTTTATATCATAACTTATGAATCATTTTGCCCTTTAATGCGGTAGATGGCAAAACTAATAATATAAACATCGATCCGAGCTCAAGAAATAAACCAATAATACTCCACACTCTTTTTTGAACATGACCTATACCCTGGAAAAAAATGATCTTGGCTAACACTAGTTCTATCAAAAACAATGGTACGGCCACAGAAACAAGACAATGTGTCACAGATTCCATATGACTAATGCTGATAGCTTATTCTATGGTCAATTCAATAATGCATTCTTCAAAATGATGATGAGAAAAAATAGTGTTTGGTCTTGTTGATGTATGTGCTTTTAAAAGTCTAGGTTGTGACTGGAAAAAATTCCATTCTTGTTAGGATATAAATTACAGCTGGCTTAACAATTATAGATAGGTTGTTTGTTTTTTCCAAATCAAAAGAATAAATAATGTTATCTCATCGTGACTTGTTTTAAAAATAAATCAAAATAAAATTAGCAAAAGCTTACACAAAATAGAATATTAACTTAGTTTCATATAAGGTACTTGTGATAAAATGAAGGGTAAATTAGAAAACTAATATTTACAGATAGCTTTACTTGGAATTCTAACCTTGGTCTAAAACTGTTCAAAATAATACCCCCGTGCATGTTAAAAAAATATTCATGAATTTGATACGAATAGAAAAGCTTGATGGGGATGGTCAAATAATACAGACAATACACAAATACAACTAGTTAAGTGCAAAATTGTGATTCCTCTAAAGTTAAGTGCAAAATTTTATATATAATAGAAAGATGCATTAAAAGAAAAATATTAGCTTTTGCGTCAACACAATCTCTGTCTAATGCCCATGGATCTAGATAATTTATCCCCCCAATCCCTCAACATTTCTCAAAACACAAGTTTTGTCCGGATTACACAATCCTAACGTGTAAAAAGGTGTTTGTTGCACGTCTGGACTGTGTAATACAGACAAAAGACGTGTTTTGAGAAATGTTGACGGAAAGGGGTAATCATCATGGGTTTAATGTGACCATCAAAGCAAGAAGTTTTGTAAGCAGTTTTGTAAGTTTAAAACAGTGAAATGCTGTGGTAGTTGGAATAACAGCGTAAAATCCTACGATGAAGTGAAAGAAATTTCAACTACTCGTGTGGGAAGCATATAAACATTGACATAACTACACTACTCATACTTCCTAGATTTCTAACTGTACAATTCATGCAAGATTTAATCAAATGCTACAACAATAGCAGTAACACCATATTTCTGCTTTTGGCACACAAGTTTACAAATTGGTCCAAAAGTTTGCCCTAAGTTTTTCGTCTTTCTTTTGCGATAATTTCAACAATCCTGATACAAATAATAATAGTAAACATGGAATAGACAATACATAGTATATTCAGAATATGCAAGGTTGATATGTAGTGCTCAAACATAAGTAACAAATACACGATAGTAGTAGTACTAACAATAGTAGTTGTCGATTTGACCGTGGGATCTGAAGGAATACTTTATGATATTGTCTCAGTATTCAAGTGAGCCTAATGATGGTAGTCCAGAAACAATGTCGTGAGATTCTGCACCAGTGTTGTTCATCCTTTGTCCAGAACTTGGACCAAGGGATTCTATGGCTTCTTCTCCCATTTTCTGAATATCTTCAGGGGAAAGTATTTTGATATACCAAACATTATTGACAAATGATCTACAAGAGGTTATCCACAAACCAAACAACAAAATGTCAAAACTTTAGTCAATTGAAATAAATAATTACCTATAGCATAGAATATGCATCTGTCTCATATTAAGCGTCATATAATAAGGTTATGCACATTTTTTAAGAAAAGCACTAAATGTACTAATTTTTATGCTAAAATAAGCTTCATTTACTGAACTACTCTTATTAATAGTAGTTAGTGGAATAGTTAGATTGGTTAATATACAAAGAATAAGGGTATATTAGTGAAAAAAATTAATACTTCGGTGGTAATCTAAAATGACATAATATTGGACACAAATAATTTGAATGTGGCACTTAATATGACACAGGAAGTAGTATTGTATAATTTGAACTCTATACTTACTCCCACGGATCGTCTCCAAGGAGAAGAACATCGTTCTCCCTGTCGACAAATACAAGCTGCCAGCCTGATCTAAGAGGATCTTCAAATTTCCCCTCAATTCCAAACATCTGAGCCAACTCCTCCCGCAGCTCGTGATAGCTGTTGAACCGCGAGATGTCAAGTGAGCGCCCTACAGAACCTGATTTGTATACCTGTGAAAAAGATAAAACTAAACAATTAATTTTAAATAAAAGGCTGAAAAAGCTGCAGCTAATTATAATATATATGAATAATACCTTCACAAATATCGGTGTCTGGTTTTGCGTATCAATTTGCCCTGCACTTTGCAACAACTCCGATGAATCTTGCATACAAGGATATGGAGAACCCTGGAAACTAGACTGCCCTAACGGCATTGTCGATGCATCGGCATGAGCTGATGCAGTAGTATAACGAGGGACAGTGGTAGGGAGCAGAAGGCCAGACGAATCGATATTGACCCCAAACAGAACAGAATTTTGGGCATCTGAGTTGCAATGTGGTGGTACAATTGATGTATCTCTTCCGGAATACTGCACATGCGACATCGAATTGCCAGTGGCATCGACCTGCGAAGGTGAATACTTTGAGGCCCATGATTGTTGAGGTGACTGTTCAGTCAGCATAGAATGACCACTTCTGGATAAATTCAACAGATTGCCACTCCCTTCAGAACAAAGTGAACCAAGCATGTTTTGACCCGGTGAAACTGAAGCAGAAAACTTCATGCCTGAATCTATGAAATCTGGTTTTGAGTATGACGGTGAAGGCAAACTAGAGTGTTGCTTCTGATGGAGCGGATCACCTTGAATTAAAACTGAATCTTGATAACTGTGTTGCTGTGTTTGGTTTTCTCGATTGTTGTGCGATTTCTGAAGGATGTGCTGAGAAAGATTCTCCACCAACCCTTGGCCTTGTGGTTGCATGATATTATTAGTCGATACGGATTGTTGAATTGCTTGCTGTTGCTGAAGCTGCATAGGACTGAGGTTTCCTGATTGTTGATAATTGAAAGGCTGTTGAAAGTTCATCATCTGTTGCCTTAATAGATCTACATTCCCTTGGTTCTGCAAACCAGCAGCAGCTAACATGGCTTGGTATTGCTGATTATGATCGTTTCCTAGCAAAGTTGGATCGATTCTTGGCTGCATCCAGGGTAACAATCCAGCACCTTGAAAATTCATGGAATTAAGACCATGGTCTCCGGGACCGCCTCGCATCCACATTAGTCCATTAGTTGCCTCATCTCTGCCATCTGTAACAACATCCTTTGTAAAGAAAGGAGACAAAAGAAGTGTCCTCAAAACCACCACAGCCAACTTTCATAATGAGGGGGTAGGAGACACTAGGGCAATTAAATGTAGATGAACATAAGGAAATTTAATGCCCTTAGGTTTTGGACACGACGATAGGATGAAATATGAATCGTAAAAAAAATTCATGTGACGGACTTAAATACTGATTCTACAATGCAGATCACATTTAAAAGGAACATAAGCAAATAAAAAAATATTAAAAATATGTACCAAGAAAAGAAGAAGTGCCAGGATGCCATGGTCGTTTCAATCTAAGGGGAAATAGTGATGGATACATTGGAAATGTAGTTAAAGGCTCAATTTCCCATAACGATACCCGTGGCTGTCTCTCCCCAGCTGTCGATTCATCCCAACCAACCTATGCACAATGGATGAAACAAGATAAACAGGTTAAAACTTTTAAAACATTGAATGAAATTCGCCAAGACCTTTCTAATATATGGAATACAAATTACGCTGAAACCTTGAACCGATTAAAACCTAGTCAAGAAGGTGAATTAAAAACCTATTGAATTTGAACATGATTTGTGTTGCTGTATTCCAGGTTATGTAAAAAGAAAATAACTAGTTGACCGAGAAGGTGATAAGATTGCAGAAAATATGCAGGTAGTAATCCAGACAAATTACAAAAAAACCTCATGGTTTAAGGATGAAAAGGAATACAAAAGTAAACTTTATGAAACAGGATTAGAGATTTCAAGTGTTCTTGAAAGGTTTATTTATCAAAGACAGGCCCCCCTTCACGATTAGAAATCAAAATCCCAAGACAGCAAAGTTACCATTGTGCTAACATTCTCCCTTAGTCTTATGTTTCAAAGGAACATTTTCATATAAACTGCCATCCAATTTTATGTATTACATTGTGATGATCTTGCTTACCTTAACAGACCTCCAATGAGAATTTGGCCACCGAACAGGATCCATGTCACTTATGCTAGTTATAGTGCCCATGTACCTGCACAAACAAGGTGACACATGCATAAGTAAAGGGAATATAGTATAGTCCTGTCAATAATGGATTGCAGAAAATAGAGGAATGCCAAAATTCGGTTAATTGAAATAGCAGATAGCATTGTGGAAAACTAATGGAAACCGCATAGTAGTTGAATAAGTCAATTATATGTCAAAAAAAGGCATGCTGCATACAAATAAAAAAGGAAATTGAGGCAGTACATGGCTCATATATTGAAAGGTTTTACATACCAAGGTGAATATAGGACTAATGCTCCGTAACTCGTTTTTCTATTATAAAAATGATAATGCTAGCAACACACCCTTTTACTTACATTTTTTAAAACTTTTAGTTACATTTTTTAACACGCTTTCTTTTATTGGTTAAAATTCATATCGATCCTACTAAATTTATATGGGACCCACATAAATTTTAACCAATAAAAGAGTGTGTTGGAAAGTGTGTTAGAGAGTGTTGCTAGCACTCTTACAAAAATTAGATCACGATTGCCACACATGCAGATTCTTCTGTTTTATTATTTTAAAAAACCTTAAAAATTGTTTTTTTTGGTATTTCAGCTGCATGAACTAGCAGAAACCGGAATAGCGGTCGCTATTGCTTTGATATAAAACTAGAATAGTGTCGTGGTTTTCATAGCAGATTCATCAAAATCCCCTATGCTAAAATGTTATAGGGTCGCATTTGACAACAATGAGCGCCAAACTATCAAAGTATAATATTTTTCCCTTAATTACAGCTACTAAATTCAAATCCTAAGTTTTTTTGGGGCCACGGTAAGAGGCTCGCGTCCCATAAACAAAACATGTAAGCACAGGCGCAGGCGCAGTACGAGACAATGGCCCTTGCAGATTGGTTTCTATTTCGACTACCTTCATGTGGTAACTGCTAACCTTTTTTGCTCCTCAGATCCCAAAATTTAAAGGTGATAAAAAAAAAATGAGCAAATGCTCTCTTTCCAGTTAATTAACCAATAGCCTTGTGGGATAGGTCCCCTGGATTAGTCGGTTCTTGGACCGGATACCAATTTTTCAAAACAAAAATCAAACAGTAGCTGGTGGATCTATTTAATAACCTTAATCCAGGTTAAATTTGCCACCTTAGAGAATATAGATGTAGATGCCACATCAATCAATCTCATAATAAAATAAAACAATTTAAAAAGGCATAACTTATGTAATACACGTTTATGATTATCCTACCAAATAATTATTAAATGATATACTTTATAATTATAAATCCAGTAATCAATAAACTTGCCTCGGTAGAGAGTATAGATGCAGATATCGATATCAACCTCACAATACATTGGCAATTTTAAAAGGTACAGCTTCTGTCATACTACACATCTATAAATACAACTACGATAATCCTAACAAAATTATGTCTACAATTTAAACCAAATCAATATATGTTAAGAAAAAAATAATTGATGGCAACAAGTACCTGCGGACACTTGATTCTTCAGTCTCAAAAAGCATCCTGAAACGCATACCGACAGAAACGCGTGTATGGTACACAGCTTTGATATATTTTGAGAGTGGTATGACGAACTCGGATGGACTAGCCCTACCCATGATGTAGGTTTCAAAAGATAAGTTATGATTTCTTACAAATAAGTATCAAAAGTAAAAATTTAGAAAACAAAACAACCTTGGATTAAAGAACACCGTAAAGCAGCTATTAGTTGCAGCAGCATGTGCTGCAGCTGCAAGAAGTCCAATGTGCATGCTATCACTTGAAAGAACTGATGATGGCATAACAGTTTGTGGCCTACTGGCACGACGTATTCCCAAAAGAAGCTGATTCTTTTCATTCCTATCAATGAAAATACAGATAATATTATAATAACAATAAACAAGCAGTTTGCACCATCGATGAGGAATAAGAGGTATTCAGAAAGGTAGAACAGAATGCATACCAAATGAAAAGCACAGAATCTCCAGCTACTAGTCTTTTTGCACTAACAAATACACTCCAGCCTGTGGTAAGAAGATGTCGTTTTGGCTGTCCTGAAATGATAAGGAAGCAATACACCTATCATATCACGCATAAATTACAATAAAGCTAACAATCTCAAGTCAAATATGAGTGTGATTCGTAATGACTTAGGCATAGACGCATAGCAAATCTAATTTAAAAAATAAAAGAAAAAAAATCCACCTAGTGTTATGTTTCTGTTTTAGAATGGAAACGCTAACTTTGAACCAATAAAAAGGGCAAACTCTCTACTCACTAAAGTAAATTAAAACGATGGTAGAAAACCAAAAGCTTCTTTTTCAAGTAAATAGTTATGACATCCGATAGCTGTTTTCTTTCGTTAATATTACAAATTAGTGCAATGCAACAAAATTTGTGAGATAATTGACACAAAGAAGTTCCACTAAGGTACCAAATAAAATCTAATATCACTGGCAATGAAGACCAGTGAACCCAAAAGTTGTGTTTGCTAAATTTTTCTATCAGGTGACTTAGAAGTTTACTTGACCTTCTATGAAATAGAAATCAACTTTCACAGACAAAAATCAATTGATTTGACCTCACGTTGAGAGATTATTGGCAGTGTAACGTTAGCCAAGAAGTGGCAAAGCCAGTAACTCAACTATCTTGTGTTTTTTATATGGTAAATCATTATAATCTAAAAGGATTTGAAATTTTGAATCAATCCTTTTACATATGACCAATTTCCTAACAGAATAACTTCACTAATAGACTTTACGAACAGAACCATTTCACTTCATATCAGATAGGATTCTGTTTGAATGATTCTAAAGTTGTTTATACCTTCTTCAAAAACGTAGTAAAAAGTCACCTGGTTTGCAATTCGCTTTGGTACGTAGTACGGCTATGCGGTACGTAACCCTCAATCAAAGTATTAGGTATGTGGGAGTATACATAGTTGTAACACTATTTCAGTTTGAGGTACGTTCTAATATACTAATCAGTACACTATGAATAAAAAAATTATTTGGTCACAAACAATAAATGATGATAAATATTAAAACTATCAATAAAAATTAACTTTGAGAAACATAATTTGCTAATAACAATATTAAAAGCACTATTCTCTTGTCAATTGAGTGCTCTATAATTAGATTATTTTTTGTAAAAGCTATTAATGATTTATAATATGATATACTGATAGTATTTTTGATAAAAATTGTAAATTAATTTTAGAAATTAGTTCTCTATTTTTAAAGAAATAGGTGAAATAATAATAGATAAAGTATAGTTATTTATGATGATGCCTACATTCTGTTCCTGATAGTGTTTTTTAGGAATTTTGTAGTTTTTTAAAACAAACAGTTAAGTCCCACATCAGAAAGTTTGGCAAGCAACCAAAAGGGAAATGGGCTATAAATAAGTTGTATTGACTGTAGTACTAAGTGTGCAAACCAAATGTTGATGTAATGCACATGTGGTCCCAGTGTTCCGACGCTTATTAAAAGTGGCCATTTTCCAATGCAGTTATTAAATTTTTATCTATACTATGTTTTCTTTTTCTGAGCTATTTTTAACTCAATGTAACTGGATATTGCTTTCTCAATACGGTGCTCGGTTTTGTGTGAACTGTCAACAAATTTGTGAAAACCAATACGTAAAAGTACCGCAAATTGGTTTGCAGTTCCCTAGGGGTGTGTTGAACTATGTGACTATTATTTGGATTGGCAGTTTGGGATACTGTAATTTTAGCAAAATCTACTTTTTGGAGCTTAACAAAATCACGGTGCTACCATGACTTCGCCAAATTCATTGTCAATCCAAAATATGCACTAATTTCTTACGCTAGCATTATGTTTTCAAATTATAACTGCAAAGTACCATATTAAGCCTATTGATTTGGTTAAAAAAACATGTTAATATCACATATTAAGGCTTCTCAAGGGACTCAAACTTGAGAGATCTAATTATTTCGCTGCACCATTTGTTCATAACGGATTGATTGATATTTGATGTTAGCAGATGACAGCCACTATTACTGATGGTCACAATTTTAAGGACAGCTGATAATGAGCAAGCTGAAAACTTACTATAGTTGTAATTTTGGAGCTTATGAATTTTTCTCGTACATATTCACAGCACTCATGATAGGTATAGTATAACAGAATTTTCTCACAAGTACCAAGTTAAATGTATCCTTTTTTATAAGCAAAAGTTGGTAAGATGGTGGCTATATGTACATGATGATAATACATGTGTAAAAAGGAGGCTTCCCAGACCTTGAAGTCACTAATGGTATGCTATCACCAGTGACTACTAACTTGACTAAATTAATTGCGCATCAGGATTCTGGCGAAGATCCCAAAATAAAATTGTCTTAATTTGTGCGTAAGAGATCAAGCTAGTCAAGATCAAGATCCTACCTAGGACAAGAATACCCAAATATAAATCATATTCAAATATATAGATCATGCATATAAAATGACATGAACAAGCAAATAAGCTTGAAATCACAATTAATATCACCTCAACTAACATTTAATTAAATTGCAATATGATTGCATAAGCAATTCTCAAGCTACAACTCAAGTAAAGTTACAACTGAACATAAAAAACAAGTTGTTGACCACATAATAGAGGCGAGTTTTTTGTTGTGTGAAGTGCCATGGAAAGTCTGTATACAGTGAAACTATAAAACTTCAACGTAACCAAACTAAGATCCTGTAACATATATAGAGTCAACAATGAATTAGAAACTAACCTCGAAAAATATGTCGAAACTTCCACTCAACATCATGGAGATCCCTAGCAATTAGTTCTTGAGCAGGAGGTTGCTGTGAGAAATCCTGCAGAGCCCAAATAGAAGAGAAATATATCCATATCAAACCGGAACCAAACAGAAAGGAAAAAAAAAATCAGGGACACTACCAATGGAGGAAAAACTTTCTCAGCTGCACGACGAGGAACGGAGAACCCTCCATGTGTGCTTGTATCACTCGCCGTCAATGTCTTGCAAAAATAATTTGTAGGCTGCTTACTTGGAATCCCCAATTCCATAGGAAGAAACGTATCTTTCTGCTCTTGCTACAAGCACAATTACGAACACATTTAAAAAAAAAAAAGTCTCATTACATGAACAAAACAACATGTCGAAGAATAAAAGGATGGCATACCGGAGTCAACGGCTGTAGCGTCATTTGAGCATACACTTCATCTGTTTCAACATCTGCCTGAAAATTAACACAAGCTCTAGTTAACTGAATTCATTCACTTCTATTGGAGATAAAACTAACTCACAACTATCATAACTACAATGAAGATATAAATATTGTACTCACATGCATTGTAACATTATGAAGTTGGCATATCAACTGAGGCGGTAAACTAGGATAATTCGGTATTTGTCCATCAATTTCTCTGTTGGTTGTGGCAGAAACCTAGAATCATTGTTCAGCAAAAGTTCAGTTCAACAACTTCCAATAACAACAAAAAGAAACTGCCACATTTGAGTCTCTTTCAAACCAAAGTTTTCAAGAAAAGTTATGTACCACTCGTAGCATGCAAAACTAGACAACACTGAAACAATAAGGAGTTGTAGTAGGAAATAGAGTTTAAAATAGCACCTGCTCACTATGACCTTGAGGGAAGTAAACCACACGAGTCCCTGCAGTTGGTAGAGAAACTAAGGGACCCGCACATGCATGCCATAGCTCAGAATTCAAACACTTCTTCTCCCCTCCTATTACCATAACACATCAAATATACAAAAAAGGAAACAGCAATGATATTGAAGCATAAACAAAAGGGGGTTTTGAAAGTGACACATAGTCACATACTATTCAATATTCATCTACAATTCTACTACATGTATAAAACTTACACCAGACCCCCCCAACAAGGAGCTCAGAATAGGGTACCACATACTATTCAATATTCATCTACAATTCTACATATATAAAATTCGCTCAAAGGATTAATCTATGCAGTTGCACGCAGATGATACTAAAGTTCGCTTGAGGGATTAATCTCTGTAATTGCACGCAGATGATACTAGTTCACAAAAAAAAAAAAAAAAAAACATAGGAGAGAAGAGAAAATGATACCTTCATGACCCTGCTGACTCATTCCTGATGTTGAAAGCTTCATAAACACACAAGCTATACCCTTTTTTTTCCTCTTTATAAAGACACAATTTTTAGCAATCACACAGACACATTGAACCCTAACTCAGAGTCCCCATCCTCAATTTCCCCAAACCCATTATTACATTCACTCATTCCTCTCTCCCACTTTCCAACGCACTCCATCCCAACACACACACAAAAAAACACTAATTTCTATAATCAAACATTACCTTAAAAAACCAACATCATGGGATCCATGTGAATAGTTACAAAATCATTAACAAACAAAAGAAACTAAGAAACCCCACCAAAAAAAAACCTTAAAAAAAGTAATAAAAAAACCCTTCTTTGCAAAAAGGGTTTTTGTTATTGTTAATAAGAACAACTATGAAGCAGAGTTAAACAAAACCATGACCCTTATGAGCCAAAAGAGGAAACCAAGTGAAACATACAATCAACATAAACAAAAACATGAAGAAAAGTGGCACGTTACTCAAGAAAACCATTGAAATGAAACTGAAGAAGAGAATATGAATGTGAAGAAAAAAAAACACAGAAAGTGAGTTTGAAGTGTAATGAAGTAAAGTCCTTGTTTTGTGGCCAATCACTTTCTGATAGAGACAGAAGTGAGAGATTTTTGGGTTTGAAATGAAGAGAGAAGAGAGAGAAAGAAAAGTAAAAGGAAGAGTCTTTGCCATATATAAAGGGGGGTCCCGACAGAAATGGGACATGGTGCAGAGGTGAGAAGAGAGAGAAAGTTTGTGTTGGAGTGAAATGTGATCAGCCGTTGGATTTTCCGTACGTGGAATCTAGGACGTTGGTTTGAGGTTGATGTGACAGCATGCATGTGCCACCATCCTTCAGTGGTCGTTGTCAGAGTACGGAGTATGTATGTGAGGAAAAATATACTATGAGAAATCAAATCTTTTTTCCATTTTTTTTTTATACAAGTGTATACTCAAATACTCATAATCAAAATCAAAATATTTGTGGCTTTTTGTCTTTCAACTTCTTAATTCTATATTATCAGAAAAAATTGTTGGTTTATAATACTTTGTTCGAGTGGAAACATGTGCGTAATTGAAGAGAACAATACTAAGCAATGCAAGATGTCTTAGCTTTGGATCTAGATCATTGTTGATAGAATTTGTTGGGAAAGGCCTAAAGTGAAGGGTGAAGTGCAATGTCGATGTGGCAATCTTTCAGAAGTAAGGATGATATGGTATAGGGAAGTGTATAATGGATGACAAACGTGACTTCATGGCAGCAAAGATTTTTTCTTATAGAGGTTTACCAAAACTTCACGAAGCAGAGGCATGGGGCTTAGAGGAGACAATTATTTGGCTTGGTAACATGAGTTTATCACGGGTGTATATTGAACTCCACTATAAGCAAATGATTTACAACATACATAATAAATTTAGTTTCAATTTTAAAGTATATGCTATAAGTTTCCTTTAGTTTTACACAAACCTCGGAGACAAGCAAATATTGTTACTCAATTTTTTAGGCAAAGTGGCACTATCATACGCTTATTCCCAAGTTCATGACCATATGCCATCTTTTTTAGAGTTATCTTAAGAATTGTGGTTGAGTCTAACAAAACTCCACAAAACTAGTTTGTGAGGTGGAGATTTTTTCCACTTGTAACCATTTATTCATAACATTTCTCAACCGACGTGGGACTATTTAACCCACTCTCTCACGATCAGCACTATTAGGCTTGGTTTGTGGACATAAATAGTGGGTGGCCCAATAGTGAAAACCTGGTAGCAGATGATCCAATGGATCTTGGAAGAGGCTCTGATACCACCTTAAAAGTCAATTTTGTAAGGATGAGTTAGGCCTCAATTTCAACATGGTATCAGAGTCTATCGATCGGGTCACCCACCATTTATATACGTGTACCAAACCCAAGAGTGTTGGGTATGGGGGGTATTGAGAAAAATCCAAGTCCCACATCAGATAGATAAGGCTCTTGATAAAAGTTTGTAAAAAAAGAGACATTCCTCACTTTATAAGTTTGTTTTGTAAAGATGAGTTAGACCCTACTTTCAACGGGATAAGTGTATGTGATCTTATATTATAATATAATTGAAGTTATGAATAACAAAATTAATTTTGTTTTTGTATAAAAAAAAGTTCAAAATATACATACACAAGTTTATAATATAATTACCAACAATAGATTGATTCAAATGGCATTAAAATGTGTTGCAATTGGGATTTAGAAAAAATGAATTGTTGTTTGGATTTCCTTTATGTGGTTCAGTTAGGGACTACGAAAACGTATCAATATCACCATTAAGCTAATATGTTGAAGGTTATGGTTGAACTCCCTCTGTTTTAAAATGAATGTCGTTTAAAGTTTTTACACTCATATTAAAAAATGCATTAACTAAAAGAAAGAGAGATGTTATTTTACCAAATTATCCTAATCAACTATTGATTTGTTTTTCATTAAAGAGCAAATAATACTTTGGAAGTAGTGTATATAGTATTAAGTGAAGGGTACATTTGAAAAGAAAAAGTTATTAATGCATTGGAAACTAAAAGCGACAATCATTTTGAAACTATTTTTCTAGTTAAAACGACACTCATTTTGAAATAGAGGGAGTATGAAAAAGATTGAAATTTTGTTTTGAAACATACTCTTCATGAATGTAATGTTTGTGTGGATATCCTTATAAATTTTGGAACAAACTATTTAGTCTTTTATTATGGTTAATGAATGGTTTCTTAGTTTGTCTTCACATTTCTAGCAGACCCTCGAGGAGTATCATTTTATTTGTAAATGGACGAAAAAATAAATAATTATTGAAACTCACACACATAAGTGGAGGAACCGGAGTTCGAACTTCAATAACAACGTTCGACTAACAATTTTGACATTTTTGCCAGTTGAGTTAAGATTTGTTCACCCAGGAGTGTCCTTTATTAGGACTTTTTTTTTCTCTTTTTCTTTAAGGGAGCCATAAAAAGATTGATCAAAGTGATATAATATTTTGACATCTTAAATAAGTGCCTAAATGGTCAGAGAGTTTGATGTTTGGGTCGGGCATATGAAAAAAAATATTAGAAAGAGAGAATTTACTTTGTGTGTTCAATAAATTTTCCGATATAGATTAGTAATTGATAAACGACGGTGGAAATTTTGTACATGTATAAAAAAAAAAGATAGTATGTTTATAAAAAATTAAATTGTATACATAAATAATATTGTGAAAATTTTCACACACACACATATATATCATATTCGATTATTTAGTATGGATAAAAAATATTGATCATTGTATCACTTTCTTACCGATTCTTAAAAAGTTTTTTCTAATATCAATATGGCAAATGTGAATGAAGACATCTCTCAACAGGATCGATCTAAGGATAAGGTCATCAAAACAATCATTTTAGGCCTTGAAAAATATATATTTGACAAAAAATTCGCATATTCTGTTGTTGAAAAAAATATCTGCTTGATAAAAAAGCCTCATAATCTTTTCTTTTTTTTACAAAAAGACCTCATAATCTATTAAAATTAATAAAATAATAATTAAAATTAATACTACATTAACAAAGATTAAATCGGTTGATTTTGTGATCAATAAAAAATGAAATATCAAATGAAATTGATTACGTTAGTTTAATATATGGTTTTGCATCTAAAACGTATGAAAACATTAATTAATATAAAGTAATTTTACTAAAGCACTGTTATGATTTTCATAAAGGTTTCATCTTAAAATTCACCGTAGGTCTCAATATATGTTGAACTGACCTTGTCTTAAAACTTTTCACATGTGTTATCGTCAAATAAACATTAATTAATCTTCGTTGATACAAGCTAGTGATTTAATTGTGGGCATTTTCTATATAGAATTTCGAGTTTGAACCCAAATAACCAATTTTCCCTTCTTATGTGTATGTTTATCTGAGTTTGTTTTGTTCGCTAGACTAATAGCTAAATAAATAACTCTAATTATAATTTTGTATTTAAAATTAGATTCAATGTGTATGTATTGTTAGTATAAAAAGTTATGCACATATATTACATGATACATTTAACCACATTTCACAATTTAGATATTTGTGGAGATATAATATAGAAAGTTGACAAAAAATATTGTGTGATTTGATAGAATGTGTGTTTAAAAAATGAGAAATGCTAACAACACATATTTTAACACACACTCTTTTTGATTGGTTAAAATTCACATGTGACCCACCAAATTTATATGGGACCCACATGATTTGGTGGGACCCATGTGAATTTTAACTAATTAAAGAGAGTGTGTTGAAAAGTGTGTGTTAGAATGCGTGTTGCTAGCATTCCTCTTAAAAAATATTACAATGTTGATAAATAAAAATTATGGGTAATTAGTTATTTTCATCCATCAATGGGTAACGAGTAGGCAAAATAGTTTAACAATGTATCAAAATTTCAAAGTAATCTTTGATTATGCACTCTACTAATCAAAATAGTTTTTGATGTTAAAATATTCAATTAATGTTAAAGGTAACTCTTTTTTTTACATGAACTGATATGACAATAGATAAATATATTAAGGAATTAATATGATATGATTAACATTAGCAGAAAAAAATGATATGATTAACATAGCATTTTAATGTTAAGAATATTTTGATTAACAAGTGCACAATCATGAACTATTTTAAAATTTAGGGTTAATAGGTCTTTACCCCCCTGCAATATAGGTCATTTTCGATTTTGCCCCCTATAAAATATTTTTTATTTATTTACCCCCTGTAAAATATTTGTTTTGATTTACCCCCTAATAGGCCAAACAAAAACCAATTTTATTTTATTTTTTTCAGGAATTTTTCGTTTTTGTTTGACCTATCAGGGGGTAAATCAAAACAAAAATATTTTACAGGGGGTAAATCAAAAAAAATATTTTACAGGGGGGAAAACCAAAAATGACCTATATTACAGGGGGATAAGGACCTATTAACCCTAAAATTTAATATATCATGTGAGGTTATTATGACCACTCTTACATGTTTGGTATATGTTAATTTAGAGAAAATAAAACCATAGTTATTATGCTCTTTGTTTTATGAAGAATGTTCTTGTTGCCATCTTGAATTTCTGAAAACAAAACTCGTTTTGGCTCGATAGGATGATCAAGTTGCTTGATAACCAGCAATGTATAATGTATTCAAACTAAATCAACAAGATCAATTTCCAAGAAAAAAAAATCAAATATGATCAAACATAATTGTGGTTGAAACTTGTATGTACAAACACAAAAAAGATAACTTACTGTGTCATTGGCTCTATAATACCACTGCGCTGTGAAATACAGTTCTCCATCAATTGCTTCAAACATTTTCACAATTTTGCAAATGAAATGATAATAATATTTCTCCACCTAAATATTAAAAGAAAGTATACCGTACACATATTTAGAATTGAACAAGAAGCATATAAAATTCAATATACTATATTTATTTCATCGTCACAGACCAACTAATTAAATAAAATTCTACATAATAATAAAGCATCAATATGATACAATGATTAACTTGTAGCTATGTGTGCTAACCCATATTATTATAAGTCAATCTAACAAGTGCTCTTGAAAACAAGAACTAAGTGATAAATTGTAGGTGTTTTGTTCATCATCACTTTTAAGTAACAATTGGATAGTTCATCTTCAATTTTGTATTATTGTTTTTCCACTCATTTTTACTCTTCATATCTTGATTATCAAAGCCTAAAACACTTGAATGTTCTATTTGTGGATTGGAGTTTGCAATATGAAAAGTTATAGGTGCCTACGTGAAGTGATATTGAACTTCAAATATAAACGAAAATAACAATATAAACAATTCTAATAAAATTATGAGTTGTAATGGTGGTGGTTGTGGTAGTCTTATCTCTTGATTATTAATTGGTTTTTATCGCATAATATATAACTCGTGTGTTGCACGGGTTTGATTATAATATTTTTTTATAGTTGGGTTTGATTACAATACTTGCTACTTTTTTATAAATGAGAAAATAAAATTTATGATAACTATATATTTATAGAGTAATGCTATATGGCACGACATATTTGTCATACCATATGCACGAAGCATTATCTGTTCTTCTCAGATATCTCATTCACTTATATTTTGTTGGAACCAAAGAAAAAATAATGATATTCCATAATATTAATGTCAACATGTTTTTTTAGGGAATTAATCTCAATATGTTATATGTTAAATTTTGTATTAGACCTATTATTTTACACTTAAAAACATTTAGATTAGATGGTAACAGATTTTTTCCTGCTTAACGTCTAAATTCAGTTTGAAAAAGCGTTGTGTCGTAAACAAAGCATATGATACCCGATCCACACAAAAAATTGCACGTATCTGATACCTAATTCACACAAAAATTTATTATTTTATCGTGTTTTTATAATATTAATAAAGTAAAAAGAGTTAAATATGTTTTTAGTCCCTATAAAATTGCACATATATGATACCTGATTCATCCAAAAAATTTGTAATTTTATAGAGAATAAAAATATATTTAACCCAAGTAAAAATTACAATTTGTATGTCTAAACGTGAAATCTCAAGTCTTTGCATAATTTCATTTTGAAGCAATTTGTTTATCTCATCTTTTTTTAAACAAAAACTAAAGAGTAAAAGCATCAATTTGTTTATCTTCTCCTTTTTTAAACAAAAACAAAAGAGTAAAAGCATATGGCTTTAAAGAGAGAGAACGAAAAACTAACTGAAACACTCAATCATGCAAGCTGTAACACAACAATTAGGACAACATAATGACAGTAATAAACTGTCACACGACACTACGCGACTCAACTACTTGGCCGGACGGACCGACCTGCTCTGATACCAATTGTAACATCCCGTTATCCCAAACTTAATAATAATAATAAATAATAAATAATCAAAGTTAAACACGAACGGGCATGTCCCACTACTTTTCAAGATTTCTTAAATAGGATAAAATACTATTTGATTAAAATAACTTGATAAAATATCAAAACATAACAGCGAGATAGTTTTCAGATCATTAACATCGTAAACATCCAACAATAATTTATGGCACGAAAGGCCTCAACATAAAGTCAACAATATTGTTCAAATAACAATAAAAAGGCTCCACAACATAATTCCTTATGTATCAATTTTAGAATTATGTTGTGGAGCCTTTTTATTGTTATTTGAACAATGTTGTTGACTTTATGTTGAGGCCTTTCGTGCCATAAATTGTTGTTGGATGTTTACGATGTTAATGATCTGAAAACTATTCCACTGTTATGTTTTGA
>Ga0228711_1002167_pt1 | contig 29925 bp, 15 predicted proteins | sample MedpolnodulmetaG_2_FD_177996 | JGI IMG/M metagenome (GOLD analysis project Ga0228711, IMG submission 177996) | Root nodule microbial communities from Medicago polymorpha collected in Santa Monica, California, United States - brown nodules | ecosystem: Host-associated > Plants > Roots > Nodule... | reverse complement strand
TTTTGTGATGATTACAAAATAATGTGTATATATATATATATTTTGTGATGATTTTTACCTTATTATCAGTTCAGAATTCAAATTCCTTTTGAGAATTACTAGTAGTCTATAAACAACTTGCATTTGAAAATCTACAAGCCAGTCTCAGAGTGTTCTAATGCAAATTCTTTTTGTTCTTTAATCTCTCTAGGTTCTTATGAAACTTACTCTGGAGAAAGATTCTTGCAAACAGGTCTGACAGAATGGCGATCATGCCAGTGTTCACGTTGACCCTCAGAATGTATGCTTACTGCTGTCTCAGTCTTGGGATTTAGACTCCCTTGTTATGTGTTTCATGCAAATTTTCATGGAGACCTTCTTTTCGCCCCTAGTTTCTAAAAGAACTGTGTTTTTGTCCAGAAGTATGCTTTTGAACATTGATGAAAACTGAGTTTTTTCTTCGGAATTACGCTTCCGAAGTTTATGTAGGGGTGGGAGAAATTGTTAGGCGCAATAAGTAAAACAATCAATAGTGGCTTAAAGTTCTGATTGACTTGATTGCAATTCACTTAAATTACACCAATGTATCATGTATTGGCACAATACTAGGCTCTTTTAGTACAAACTACCTAAAAACACAGCTGAAGGACATTGGAGGATGGATATTGGTCTGCTATCCAATGCAAAAATAAGATCAAGAAACGAAGTTGTGAGATACATGTACATGTACACAACAACAGCCAAAATGAAAACAAGTTTACCCTCCCAGTTCTAATTTATAACAGCTTCTCAATAAAATTAATTTTATGACTTTTTGTTTATAAAAAATTTAAAACATATTTTTTCTTTTGGAAAAGCCTTGTAAGATTTATATGATGATATCATTTTTTTGTTAAAAATCCAATTGACAATCTAACAATAGCACCTCATGTATAAGTTTGGTTTCGTGGTTGTGGCGAAGGAGTTTAGTAGGTCGAGGGTTCGATTTTCACTTTCAACATGATACTAAACATTTGTTGTTTCAAAATATAAATAAATAAACCACGCATATTCTACCAACAGCATTTGTATTGTAAAAAAAGAGAATGATATGTGAATGACACTTCTCATAGACCCCGTTTTAAGATTGAGGGAGGTCTAAAGCAAATTTTGGAAGTTTTAATTTTAATCTTTTATCTAATAGATGTATTTTTTTTTTTTGCATAAAAGATAATAATCAACAGTACTATTTAATACAAACAAATGTATAATCAAAGCTTATATATAGTGAAAAACACAGACAGAATTGTAGTTCAAGACTGCTTAAGGTAAAAGTCATGTTTGTATACAGTTTGATAGTTAATATTTACCCAAGTATAAAGGCATCAAGCCTTTGTTATGTATGATTTGGTGTCATTGTACAAAGCATGAGACCAGCTATACTTCAAAAATTGTAAAAGCAAAAAAGTAAAACAAAGTTACAACTTACAATCAAATATATATATAATGTATATTTTTTTCCTTACTTATCCCTCGCCATTAGTTTTCAGATGAAGCAGTTACTTTTCCCCTCTTAAACTACTGTTTGTTATTAACTTATTTCTTCAAATTGTAATTAAGGATCCATGCATGACAATTTCATGTTAATTTTTTCTTTCAAGGAATGAAAGAAGTACCATCATGGACAGGAAAATGAGAAATCCCTTGAGCATTGTTTGATCTATGTTGTTCCCCTTGATCAAAAGATATGAAAGAAGTACTATAGTATTCAACAAATCCACTGTTTTTATGATTAACCACCTCATGCACACCTTGATCACCATTGAGTTTTTTATCAGAAAATGATGCTGAATCTTTCATCAATGAACCACCACATTGTCTAGGCTGTGTTTGGTAGAAAACTTTGGAAACTACCAATTCCCCTTCTTTCTCTTCTTCATTGTTTCCAAGATGGTATTGGTGCATAACCCAATTTGTTTTCTCTGGCTTTCTTTGCTTTCTGTAGTTTGTGTAAAGCACAAGGATTTTCTTATAACCTTTTAACTTGCCATTCACGAAAACTGGCCTTGTTTTACCTGTTTTGTGCCATCTTGTCTCACTTCCATCAGCATCTGTGTGCACTTTTCTTCTTTTTCTTGTTCCTGTTGTGTATGCTTTCGATGGCCTGTGAAAGAAATGTCGAATCAATCCATCTTTGCCGACACCTGCATATTAGACGTAAAATATTAAATTAACACACAAAAAATGTCATATATAGGATATAAGATGAAACCTTTTTATTAGAAACTATGAAAGAATAAAAGAAATGGAACGTTAATTATAAGGCATGTATATATTTGGTGGCTTAAATTGACCTGGTAACTTCTCTGGATGAGTACAGCAGATTCCATTCTCTCCTTCAAGAGTAGGGATGAATTCATCAATTAAAGGATGAAGCATTTGAATATCAGACCTCACTTTTGCTTCCAAATGTTCAAGAATCTCTTGATCAGTTGGATCAAACTTCACCCCAGCAGGTAATCCAGGTAACTCATGAATTCCAGCACCCTATAATTAATTAAAACCACAATATTTATAATATTAGTATAAATAAAAAACATCATAAAATCATTAACATCACCAAGAAAAATAATAATATGATAAATGTTCGTTGTGCTAAGTTTAGCAGAATCACGGTATGTCATCATGATTTTTGCAAAAGCTACATTTTAAAGCTTTAACAAAATCACGGCGTCACTGTAATTTTGTCGAACTCTCTAGATTATAAACATGCACAAATGTGAAGAACCTGATCTTGGCATTTGATATGATGACCACATGTAGGACAAGTTCTGATTAAGCTATCTTTGCGTCTCTCCATAAGGATAGTACTATGATTATTTTCAGGGTAACTACACTGAGTCATTTTCTTATGTACCTCCCTTACTCCATTTCTATGTATAAAAGAAATGAAACAGAAACCAAAAAAGATAGACCAAGAGGGAGACACAGAGAGAGAGATAGCTTGAGTTAAGAGATGGATATTTAAAGTAGTTGAAATAAATAATAAGATTGAGAAAAGAAGAACTTGTCTCTTCTAAAGGGTTGCTCCCCTCATGCCACTTCTTGTTGAGAGGTGGAAAGGAATTAAATTCTATCTTACTTTTTTTGGTACTTAATTTCTTTTATATTAACATTATAAATTATAATATTGTAGCTAGTCCTTCTTAATTCCACTTACTAATGGGGTGAATGAGAGAGTGTGACACCTAAACATTCTAAATATAGAGACTGAAATTAAAAATGAGAGATATGGAGTTAGTTGGATTGAGAGAGAGAAACAGAGAGAAGAATAAAAAAATATATAAGATTGCTTGGATCTCAAGTTGTGTAGTTGCTTTGTATATTTGTATGAAAACTTGTTGAAGAATAAATGTAGATTTTTGTCCTTTTTTAGTCTGACTAAAGGGTAGCTTTAGTTAAGATTAAAATCAAGAATAAAACAAGTTTTATGTTGGAAAGAAATAATTAAAAAAATTGATATATAGAAGAGTTGAGTGGGATTGGAGCAACCTAATTAATGTAGAAGGAGAGAATTGTAGAACTTAGGTCCAATGTCAACCTGGAGTGTAGATAAAGTCAAAAATATTCATACCAGAAAACTATATGGAGAAATTAAATTGAATAAAACATTTTTCAACCAACCATAACAATTTCATTCCTTCACGTGGACTTCTCATGCATAGCAAGAAACCTCTCTCTCAATGTAACATTGACAAGCTTAGCCTTCAACATCACTGATAGTTGCATTGCAGCATACTATCTAGTATCTATTGCAATTTGGATGAAGCAAACGCCACTATCTGTTGATACATGTATTATACTGCATTTGTGCATTATTAGGTGGAAATTTAAGTAGGTAGAAAATTAATATTGTTAGTGAGACAATAATATTTAGTGTACATGACTACATGTTATATATTGACACATCATGCGTAGATATAAATTCTTTTTAGTGCAATTTCTCTGTTTATATATAGTGAGGTTAAACTCAACAAGTAACACGCTTGGTTAAGTTAAATTTAAGTGTGTCGGAGATAACTCTTTGTTGCTTTAAACTCAATAATTGATAAGGTAACTTTTTGTGTACAGGAAACATAAAAACTTCATGATATGAGACCATGAATTCAACTCCCCTCACCAACAAAAATAACGACTAAGGAAAATGTTGAATGTTGTGAGAGTTTCTATAACAAACGGATCACGAATATTGTTCGTGGTTCAAATCATACAAGTGTGTACGTTTAATTTCTGTTGTCGGTGTAAAGACTTCGTTAATGTGTAATTTATAAGTATATTTCTAAGTGCTCCTTAAACCTTGAGATCTGTCCTAACAAACCTCCGAGATACAATTCACCTAAAAATCCTTTACATCTACCCATATATAAATTAGATCATAGTCTAAAAACATTATGGAAACAAAAAGGACAATTACTACTTTGATAATAGTAGTTTAATGAAATGTAAAACATTTTCAACTACTCGGGGGCTGAGGCCATCCCCAGTCTGTTTCGTGTGTAAATTAATCAACATAATTTTTTTTGTTCAAATATCCTTGTTTTGGCCGGTTCCGACCAGTTTCGTTACATGCTTGATCTAATAGGCATATTGGACCAGTTACCACTCTGGTTCCTGGTTCGGTTTGACCGTATCCGGTTTTTAAAAACACTGCTATTATAACTATTTATCCCCCAAAAAGAATGACTTCAAATTTAATTTATGTAACATAATAACGCTACTAAAGTACACATGACTACATTACATGTGCTTGATTGTTGAAAGACATGTTCAAACCTATGAAACAAAATTAAGAAATTGACAGTCCAACAAGGAAGCAACACCAAATAGAAGACTCATTCCCTAACACAACAATGAAATATGTAAGGCATCTTTTATTATGGTTGCTCTTCTATTGCATTCACCATTTTTATTTTTAATTTGATCTCATTCATCATTTCCAAACATTCTGTTATTTCTTTCAAACTATTCACCTGAGCAGTAACAGGCTGCTCTCAGCTTCAATTTGATCCCTTCTTTCCTTTGAAGAACAATAAGAACTGGCTTTTTTTTCCTTCAAAACATTCTCATGAGGCCTAACAAGCTGCTATCCATGTTCATCATCTAAATCAAGACCTGATGCATTTTTGCGAGTTGCATCAGTCTCGTGTGAGCTGGATTCTGAGTTTACAACTCCACTTTTTCGTTTCTTAGCTGCATAGAGCATAATAAAATTATTCCGGTTACAAATTTTAAGATCTATATAAAAAGCATGCGTAATAAAATCAGCATCCTCATTTGTAAATGGAGCAATAGTTCTTGTTTCATAGAGTGCAAAATAATAGGTTCTCTTATGACATTTAATCATTTATATCAATCAATCAGGGAGAATAAACTTAATTTGGGTTGAGAAAAGTTATTAGAAAAAGAAACTAAGATACTGAAAGTTATGGTGAAGTTTCAGGCACAATATGTTGAAGCTGAACATATGCAATATCTATATTGCTATTGAGTAATAATGTTTGCGCAAGTCATGGATCAGACACTAAAAAGGATAAATAATAACTCAAATTTAGTAAGGACACCGGATAAATATAGCAATGCTGAAGCTACACTTTTGAATAGAATTTCAAGGCAAACACTTGGATAGATGGCTAGCTCAGATGGCATAGGTTGGAGGTTGTCTGCCGGAAATCATCAATCACCACCATACGTTTAACACACTGAATATGATCCACGACTGCCACTACCCGTTGATTTAAAGCTTCAAAACTCTAACAGATAAAATAATACTCACAACCCTCAAACTGCGAAGTCCAACCTATTACGCCATAAGTAGTTAGATACAAATCCCATAATATAGTCTCACTCAACCTAGCACCCTTCCAGCATACAATAAAAAAAATTCGAGTTTTTCTAAAGTGACCCTAAATCACTAATTTGTTGTAGTGGATGATGAAAATTCAACTGCAGCATATCGGCAAATGGTACAACATTTAATGGGTGATCAGACAACTGCTGTGAACCGAAAAAAGTTGCAGAAAAAGACAATAAGTCAAAAAACGAGTTTGAGCGTACAACAATACATTTAAAAAAGAGGCTCAAGTTTGAAAGAAAACCATGTCAAATTAGTAGAAAGAATTTTTCGTAAGAGAATCTTATCTTGTAACAAATTAAATGCAGATTGTGTAATGAAAATCGTTATATAAGCACATATTTTCAAAAGCATTGAATGAAACTAGTATGCATAAAGACTGGAAGTTTCGGAGGCTTGAGTCTTAGCCTGATTCTTTATGGGAGAATGCGCGACTACAAAAAGCTGTAACACATATATAACACATAAAGAACAAGCATACAACAGAACACAGCACGGAAAAGCATCCAACATTAAACTAGCAACACCGACGGCATAAAACATGCAGCAGATGAAACATTAAAACAACACCGTAATATGTATAAATACTAGAAGCCGAATGAACATGATTTTATAAGTACAGTATGTTGGCTTCTTGCCTGAGATCCATTTATGATGCACAAGAGAGCTTAGAACTGAAAAATGGGATCTTAGAACTTATACAATTCCATGGAGAGCTTCAAACAATCACCTAGATCAGGAGAGCCACAAAATGAAGGCTACGACAAACATAAATTTATAATTGATTAAAAGTAATTGGAAGGAAGGACAAAAACCAGAAGCAAAAGTTTCATTGAGTTGATACCAATGGCCCATGAATTGACAGGAGCAATAAGCTATTGCAGTTGTAGGAAGGGTCGACTTAAGGGTAAGGCTACTAAAGCTCTTGCTTTATGCCCACCAACAAAAAATTATTTTTCATTAGATTTTATAAACAAGATTGCCACATATTCATATGCAGACAATAAAGGCCCCATATATTGAAATTTTCTTTAGGTCTCACTTACTATTGAAAGTTATTTGGGGAGATGAATCACAACCCTAGTCCTAATAGATGTCTTTCTCCAAGTAAACTATCTATAACTAAACAATCCAATAAAATTACAGAATATTCAAACTCATGAATGAATTGAGAACAATATTATATTTTACAAATAAAACGCATAATGAGATAAATTTCGGCTATAACAGATGGGATTGATTCCACACATAATTATGTCAGATTGAACAAATGGTAAAAGCTATCAAACAAAAGGTATCATAGAACTCTAAATTAGAAGGTACAATTGAAATAGCTAATTAACATCAAGCAAAAGGTAAAGCTAAACTTTCAGTTTGTTCCATCAAACAACCAACCTAGCTACAAACATGAAAGCAAACCTTAACAAAACAAAACATACTAGAATGCACCGATCGAGTGCCCTAACAAACAGCCTAAACTAACTACCAAACTAGGCTAGGCTGGTGCTGTGGTCATGCTGCTATTGCCGCTGACACAGAAATATGCAAAATACCCTAGTCGAATTTGCATGCGGAAGTAACTGCTGTTGATCTGAATATTTTCGTCACGAAGGCCTGTTTTGAGGTCATGGAACAAGAAGCAACTTAACAGGAAGAAAGACAACGACCACGATGCTACCATAGATTTCCAACTGAAAACCTGTAGGGGGATGGAGAGTATGCAAACTGATGATGCTGCCACACAGGACATAATGCCGCTGCAGATCACCAACTTGTATAATAAGAATAACATGTCATCCCTACAATGAAGCAAAATCAGAACATCAAAAAACGTAAAACTGAGCAGAAATTAACAACAACAAAAAAAGTAAAGGCAAGAAACAAACTCTTCCAGTGATGGAGCATACTGAGCAGGTGGAGCAACAACCACCACTTCGACATATGGAGCAGACGACGGCGGAGGAGGTGCATGCGCAGGCATTGTGAATGTTTATGGTTTCAAACTTTCAATAAAATAGGTAACTTGATACAAAAGACTAACACTGCTCCCTCTAATTTATAGAGATACATAGATTCAAATATAAAACAAAAACAAATCTATATAAACAGTATAAAATATTCCTCTAAAAAAAAGTATAAAATCTATTTTTATTTTTATTTTTATTTTATAAAAATATAAAGTCTAATTCTAAATTATATTCTAAGATAACACCAAATATATTTTGGAATTCCAATTTTGTATAAGGATTTAAATAGAGCTAAATTGAGACCCGCGCGATGTGCGGGGTTGCGAATGACTTATTTAAGTATTGTTAGATTAAATTGATTATTTTATAGTTTTGTATAAAATTCTAATTGAGACAATAATATGAGATGGATCACATATAATAATTAATAAGTAGTAAAAATTTAATTGAGACGCCAGCATCAAAATTCTAAAGGTCATTTCTTTCCTTAAGGATTTCCATGACACTAACGAAGCTTGGAGAGGTAAAGACTGTCCCCGAGTAAATTTCATTGCTAATTAAATGCATGTCTTTGTTGTCTTTGATGAGGTCAATGAGAAGGTTTAATTCACTCTTTGACATTGTAGTGCCTAGTGGTGGCGGTGCCTGGAATTTTATAGAATCTGTGCAAAATTTTAACTGTAAATTCACATATGACATAATATATAAATAGTCATAAATCGAAATAAATGATGTTCGTTATTTTATTAACAAAAGGACAATTTGAAATAAGATATATGAAATATAACCTGTCAATAGTGTGCTAAATAACATATTTGAAGAAGAAGAATGTATTTCTGGTGTACATTGCAGGCACATATCCAAGCATATGACATTGGGGCAATAGCCCCCACTAATGTTTATGTTAGATGTGTTAAAATATTTAATCTTTTGATTATTGCCCCCTCTTAAAATAATTGATTGCCCCGATGAATTGGAAATTTATACCACAAGAAGAGTTTTTCCCATGAATTTTCCAGAATCAAATATGCAAATGCATTCGAGATTAAATTTTGAATGATTTTTTTCACATAATATAGAGAGAAAATTTTTTATAGTGTTGAATATGATCAAAATTCTACAATACTTTTTTAATATAATGACACATAAAGAACAATTTTAAATTGTAGAAGTTAAGGAATCTTTCAATTTCCTAAATATAATAGTGTAGTGTTTATAATCTCAACTATTTTTTTCAATAATAATGATGCTATTATTTTATCACTTACACAATGCTAAAAAGTTTGTATAAATATTTGTTATATAAAATCTTTCCCCCACAAGTAAAAATTTATGGATCCGTCATTGCGCGTGTGTGAGAAATTTCAAAATTTGGAGTATTATTTTTCCCACCCTATGGTCTTCTCTCGCACCCTGTAAATTTTCCAAAAATACCCTTGTGTAGTTCGGATTTCATAATCCGAATTCATGTTTCAGAATTCGGATTCTAAAATCCGGACAATTCTTATGTATAATCAGCCATCAGACTCTATTACATTTCAGTAGTTTTGAGTTTTGCTTTTAAAAACAACAAAAAAAACTAAGTAAAAGATGCTAAAAACCTGTCAAATAAAATCATAAAAATATAAAAATACCACCAAAAAATTCTAAAAATCAAATAAAACTAATGCTAATTTTTTCGGATTTTTATGAGAATATGAAAAATAAAAAAAATGAAAAATGGATCTAAACGATGAAATTTTGGATTTTGAGGCAAACGTTGACTCGTCCGATTTGCTCAAACCCGTCGGGTCACCGGGTTTGGTCGGTTTCCACTGGTTCGCACCGGTTTAATTGCATAACTGATCCATTATGCAGACCGAACCAGATACCCCATTGGTTCCCGGTTGGACCGGTCCGACCGGACGGTCCGAGCCGGTTTTTAAAACTATGGTTCTGAGTGTTTATTTTATGTTGAAAAAGATAAGATTCCCAGTGAGCTGGCCACGTGCATATTTTAAATTGTGTTGATTTCATATGACACCAGACTCATCAATTAATTCAAATCTAAAAGTTGTCTTTGTTTATTTTTCTCTATGACTAAATGTTGTTTTTATTTTTCTCATGGACTAAATTTGAACTTGCGAATTTTCTATGGTACTAAAATAGGTTTTCACTGAATTACCAATTTATTTAATTGAATAATATTTTCATTGTTATGAAACATATTTATATTTTGTAATTCTGATTGATTGTAATATAACAAACAAAATAATCTCTACTCGGTTAGAGAGATTAGTCTATACAGTTGGATGATGCATATGATACCTGGTTGACAAAAAAAAAACTAAATAATGTCTTATTTTTACTTTCTTTTCTATCCCATGTCTTTCTTTTATCAATAAACAAAATGTAATTTGTTAGGAGATAAGCGAACATGATTGCTCATAGTTTAGCTAGGACGGCCTGTTCTTGGGCTAGTCACCGTATTTTTGATTTGTATCCTTCTTGTATTGAACATTGGTTGATTAATGATAATAGTTAACTTTGTTTCGGTCAAAAAAAAAGTGTCAGGAGAGCGGAACTAACTTGTCCTAATTTATTTTTTTCACCAACTAAAAGTTGCTTTTATTTTCTTTACGAACTAAATTGGATCTTGCGAATTTACTCATAGACTAAAAGAGACATTCACTCAAATAAAAGTATGCGTCTCGTCCAAAATTTTCCATATACTCTCTAAAACAAAATTTAATCATTTTATTATATTATGATATAGTACATGTTTTAATTCAATTTCATAGTTTTGTTTTTGATAAAATTCAATATGATAGCTAATGTTAAGAAAGAAAAAAAAAAGTTTAATTACATGTTTGGTCTTTTGTGTTTATTTTATGTTTTAAGTCGATCCCTTATATTTTAAATGTTTGATCCAAAATGTTAGCAAAGTTGGAATAAGTTTGTCCATTTTGTGTGTTTAAAGCTTGAACTTGACACATGGCAAACAGATGTGGAGGCCAACTTGGAAATAACAAATTAAATAAAATGCCCCATTCTAAAGAATGATTTAAAAAAAATTGAAAAAACATATATAAATTCCTCAATCTCGGGGGAATGCAAAAATCTAAGGATTCCAATAAGGGGTATGGTGACGATGATGATTGTGTAATCAAAGAAGACGACGACGGTTGTCTTACTAGTTCATTCTACTCAAGTTGTAACTTGATTTATGGTATGTTTCACGTTCCTTTAATGTTTTCGTGTTTAATGGTTGATCATGGTGTAATGTTTGTTTAATTTGTGTGCGCTTAAAAGTTTTGAAACATTGATTAAAAGGTTCCTAGTATTTGATTAAGGTTTTATTTGTTTAATCATTGTGGACCCAAAAGTTCTAAACATGCAATAGTTTTATCTTTGTGATCCTAAAAGTTCTGAATATGCTATAGTTCTATGTGTCCATTCATCTATTTAGTGTTTGTTTATTACTGGTTGTGTGTTGAATAAATGGTCACATGCTTGTTTATACCTCATTGTCTGTTGTCCCATGCTTGTTGGTAATATGCACTGTTTTGTCTGGTATAGGTAATAGAAAGATATTTTGAGTGTGTCTTTCGTTATGGAGGTATTTTAAGAATAAGAAAAAGTTGGAATATGTGGGACAAGAAATCATATGGGAATGTGACCCTAATAGGTGGCCTTATTACTGGGATGTCATAGGTATTTTACTATGAGAAACTTGTAGGAGAAGAAAAATTCGAAATAGAAAAACACAACCATTATAGATACCTCATAATTCCTGCATCCCAAAAAATTTCGCCAAAACTTGCTATAGAAAAACACATATCATTGTTCATGTTCGCACCTACAAGTAGGAGTTGACATTCCAACCACATTCATGTCGTTCGGATTCAAATTGGAAGCGTGGGGAAGACGGTGAAACAACATTTGACATATTTAACAAAGTTTCACAACCAAAAGATTTGACCAACAGAAACACATATACTCCCTTCCCCTGGTCATTATTATAAGAAAAAAATTATTTTTTTAGATTCATTGAATTAATGATATATTTGGTGTAAAATATAGAGCAAAGATATCACTTTTAGACCAAATACATTACTTATTCAATGAACCTAAAAAATTGCTTTTTTGCTTCTAATAGTAACTAGAGGGAATATTATTTATAAAAATCATTATATATATATAATATGTGTTCATTTCCCTAATGATATACATTTAAACTAATATTCCCCGGGATCTATGCTACATTTATCAATTTCAACGTTATTTATCTCCAAACTTTACTTTATCTTCAACCTTATTATCATCTACAACATGCTCTTCATGGTTTTCAACAATCATCACATCATCATATCTGATTATCACACGAACCATCGCCCAAGTGATTTCATTATAATTAACCATCATATCTAGGCTCCCATGGCTCTGCATCATCACGACGGTGTTTTGCACATAATACATATGTGGGAGGAATTGGGCATTCATCCGTCAGATATACTCGTAGTATAATTTATGACGATTAAACATAAACACCGATAACATTAAATATAAACTAAATATAGAAAAATGTTTACCATCATAAAATGGTTGTCATTACGTATGATTTGGTCTTTTGTGAAAGTGCACCGCATTTGAAATCACGATTTCGCCAAAAATATGGTGTTTTTGAAGGTGTATTGAGTGAAAGGTGAGAAAGGTGGAGAGTTCTGTTAGGTTCTGGAAAACATATATATATATATATATATATATATATATATATATATATATATATATGGGTTTCGGATCATATGATCCAAAGACAGGAAAACCGAATTATAAAAATCCGAACAGCCAGTTTTCCAACAAAAGAAAAGGGTGTCATGTGAGATAAGAGGTTTGAAATGCAGAACAGTTCAAATTTCATAATCAGAAAATGTTTTGAATTATAAAATTCGAAAAAGTTATTATTGTCAAAATGAAGGGCGTGTAAGAAGCTTGAAGGGTAGGAAAGATAATCTCAAATATTAATGATTTGGGCTTTTTAAATTGGTTCACTAGACTTTTGGTAGAAAATTACTCTTCTAACTTTCTTATTTGCTTTCAAACACCGCGGAAATACCAAAACACTCCCACAACAGTTAACTGTTGCTCGCTAAAATGTTGTTTGCAGTGAGCGGCAGTTAACTTCTGTTGAGGAGTATTTTGGTATTTTTGCGTTGTTTAGGAGAAAAATGAAAGTGAGAAGAGTAAGATCCCTTTTAGTAATGGTGCTGGTGATCTGATTTTAATGCATACCTGTAATTTTAACATTGAACAGAGAATTTGTAAATCAAGCTTTGTTAAGTTGAACCAAGTATCTATAATTTCATCATTTAAAATGAGAGGACGGTACCCCGTTTCAAAATTAAGGAAGACATTTGATTCGTACAATTTCTACCTTACCTCCTTCAAAAAGTATTAACGAGACTCAAACCCAGAACCCAAATCTAAAGTATGTCATGGTTACCACTAGATCAATCTTTTAAAGTTCACAATTATTTTCTTAGGGTGAAAGGACTTTTTTTTTTTGGTAGAAACTGAAACAACATTAATATCCTCACATGAATTATTTTTAATAGAAAGTTTTATTTATTCGTTAAAATGAAATTACGCCATATAATGTTCGAAATTAATTACAGCACAATTTTATTTTATTTTACTAAAAAGCAAAAAGTTTTTGAAATTATTTTTATCTATAAAAAGCTCAATAATAACAAAAGCCCTCCAAATGGTATCTCCTAGTCTAAGAATAAAAGCATTTTTGTTTGACGCCATTATATGTGATACACAATGTCGTTTTCTCAGTCAATTTTATACTAGCCTATTTGGATTTGTATAATAGCCATTCCAAAATTGCCTATAGGCAGCATTGATGAGAGGAGAGCAACAAAATCATAAGCAGACTCATTATTAAAATATAAATGGTAAGCAAACAAGTAGACATGGGCTGAAACAAGGTATATAAACATTTCATGATATTATAGTTTAAGAAGGATAAGTAAATATAATATAGTTTAACGATGATAGACTATGTAGCACCGATACTTCATATTGAAGTTGTATACGATGTCTGATGTGTGTCGGTGACAAACGACACAACACCGACACATTTGATTTCATCCAATTCCATTTTTTTCAAATTATTATTGTTGTCGACATGTCTATGTAGTCGATATGTCTCAGGTCTAGTTTAAGCTACGCTTCTAAATGATCATTATTAGAGACCACTTCTCGATAGTAAGGAGAGAATTTTCCACTTCTGGACTTGGCAACTGATGTTACTTCCTGCAGCATATTCACCACTCTCCGCATTGAAGGACGGTTTATGGGAAGAGAGCTTGTGCAAAGAAGCCCCACCTTGAGAACTTTGCTTATTTCTTCCTTGTATTTAGAATCAAGATTTGGATCAATCACTTGATCTTGACCATCCTCATTCAATTTGGAAGAAACCCATTTTACCAAATCTTTTTCTCCATACTCTTGATCAATAGGGTGTTTCCCAGTTACCAACTCCAAAATCACTACTCCAAAGCTGTAAATGTCACTCTTTTCATTCACCCTAAGAGTATAACCATATTCTGCATCACATTAATGAATCCACACTTAGTTTATTACTAGTAACTTTAATATCAGATAAGGAAAATGCTAGATATCAAGAATGATTTTATCAAGAAAGATTCAAGAATGACATAACACAATAATCACCCTTAAATTTCAGTCTCATTTATTAATCTTTCATAAAAAAAAAAAATACATAACACCCACCACCCCATGATTTCCGGCCGGACAGAGATTTTATTGGCTAACATTAATTTCAATACAATTTCTTGATAAAATTTAAGGGTGATTATTCTGCCATGTCATTCTTGAATTTTTCTTGATAAAATTTTTCTTGATGCATAGCATTGCTCATCAGATAAATCAATAAATTATTTACTAAAACAAAATTGTAAAGATAGTGAAATCAATGATTAATGCATTATTATTACTACCTGGTGCAATGTAACCACAAGATCCTGCAATCATAGACATGGGTTCTTCTGTCCCTTTGCTAACACTTCTAACAAATTTAGCAACACCAAAATCAGCAATTTTTGCACCAAATTCTCCATCTAGTAAAATATTGCTAGATTTTACATCCCTATGAACAATAGGAACAATACAATCATGATGCAAATAAGAAAGTCCCTCAGCAGCATCAACAGCAATTTTAAGTCTAGTTGGCCAATCCAACAAATTCTTCTTGCTACTATGCAACAAATCAGCCAAACTTCCATTTGGCATGTACTCATAAACTAAGAGTTTACTATCTCCACTGTTATAACAACACCATAACCTTACAATATTCTTGTGCCTAATCTTTCCCAATGTTTCAACTTCAACTTCAAATTCATCCTTTTCAGGTACGTCAACATTTCCACTTTCCAACTTAGTTGCTGCTCCCCACAATTTCTTCACTGCCACTGCCTCTCCATTACTCAACACCACTTTGTAAACCTTCCCAGAAGATCCACTCCCTATCACATTATCTTCACTCATCAATTTAACAATCTCAAACTCACTGAAGCCTAGTTTATGAAACGACCTCCACTTCGATATACTGAATCCTTTCTTCATCTTCTTGAAATTTCGGAATTTGTAGTAAAACCATGTTACCCCAACAATTAACACAGCACCAGTAAGTACAAATATGAACCTGAAAACCCACACATAGCTCCTATTCTTATCCTTCTCACCCAAATTTGGACACAATCCAGAGATATCGCCACAGAGACCAGAATTTCCTACAAAACTTTCCCTATAATTCTCACTAGTATAAATAGGAGGAATTTCACCAGAAAGCTGATTATTTGACAGGTTAAAGAAATCAAGCTTCAAATTCTGCAATTCCATTGGAATTTCACCAGAAAGTAAATTACCAGAAAGATCAAGAAAATTAAGTGCTGGCAAGGTTCCTAATTCACTTGGAATATTACCAACAAACCTATTATTTGCCAAATCAAGGTCATTGAGCTTCTTCCAATCACCAACACCATGAGGAATTTCACCAGAAAATTGATTATCCCTAAGAACAAGCCTATTCAATTGGCTTAATTTAACCATACCGGTCGGAATTGGACCGGTAAGACTATTACTGCTAGCAACAAACTCTCCAAGATTAGACAATGACCCAATTGAATCAGGAATTGACCCATTAAACTTATTCCCTGAAATCAACAAAATTGAAAGATTGCTTGCTCCTGAAATTGCATTAGAAATAGACCCAGAAAGAGAATTTTCAACAAGCTCAAGTAGATACACATGAGGCAAACCCCAAAAACCAGAAGGAACAACACCAGAGAGATTATTGTTCCCAAGCCTAACTCTTGTTAAGCTCAAACAGTTTCCAAGACTCGCCGGAATTTCCCCGGAAAACAAATTATGAATCAACAACAACTCCTCTAACCTTCCCTGCTGACACAAACCTGCCGGAATCTCACCGGAAAAACGATTAAAGGAAACATCAATCATCTGCAGCCTTGAGTTACTTCCCAAACCACTTGGCAACTTCCCTGAGAGTGTGTTGTTGAACAAAAGAAGCTCGTATAAACTCTCCGACGACGCCAAACTCTCCGGCAGAGAACCCTCTAGTCGATTATCAGACAAACTAAGAGACCCCATATTCTTCAAACGACACAACTCATCAGGAATAGTCCCAGTTAACTCGTTATCAGAAGCATCAAATCTTTCCAACTGAGTCAAATTTGATATTCCAATGTGTGGTAACTCGCCGGAGAAAGAGTTTGAGTAAAGCTCAAGTTGAACAATGCTGGTTAAACTTGCTATAACAAGTTCCGGTATAGCTCCATTCAGCATGTTACATGATAAGTCAAGATTATTCAGATGAACGAGTTTTCGAAAAGAATTTGGAATAGGACCAACAAGGTTGCAACCAGAAAGCCATAGAGTTTCAAGGTTGGTGAGGTTTCCAAGAGAAAAAGGTATTGTTCCAGGGAGGAAGCTGTTGTAAGCAAGATGAAGTTGTTTGAGAGAAGAAACATTGCTTAGAGAGGAAGGTATTGTTCCTGTCAAGAGGTTGTTGACAAGAGAGATTGTTTGGAGTTGTTGGAAGTTGCTGAAGGTTTGTGGGATGTTGCCGGAGAAGTTGTTGAAGGAGAGGTTGAGTTCTTGGAGAGGGAGGTCGGAGAGAGTGTGAGGGATATTGCCGGAGAAGAGGTTGAGGGAGAGGTTAAGATGGCGGAGAGTGGTGCAAGTGGAGATGGTGGTGGGGAGAGTGGAGTTAAGGTTGTTATTAGGGAGAGAGAGATGGGAGAGATAAGGGAGACGGCAGAAGGAGACTGGGAAAGGACCGGAGAGATCGGAGTTAGGGAGGTTGATGGAGGTGACGGAGTTGGTAAGATTGTTGCAAAGGATGCCGGTCCAGTTGCACGGAGATGAGTCGTTAGGGTTCCAGTTGGAGAGAGTGTTAGAGGGATCAGAGAGATGGAGTTTGGCTTGGAGGAGGAAGAGACCTTCTTGGTTGAGAGAGAGTGTGGGAGAGATTAGGGAGAGAAAGAGAAAGAGAAGCATGATGAATAATAGTTCAACCATTTTGCTATGCTTCTAGTGTTAGTTCTATTCTTGTGTTGCTGAGACTGAAAAGTTTTCATACCTCATTTTGAATTTAATTGTACTATTGTGGAGTATGTCACGGAAAAAATACTAGTAATGAACTTGCAACAAGTTTCAGAAATGAGAAGAAGAGTTGAGAGGGAAATTAAATGGTGGGTGTAGTTGGTGCATAATTTAACTAACTTGGGAAATGTTTTTCACCCCTAGTATCAGATGCTCACATGTTTTGCTGTTTATACTTTTGGCCTTGTTTAATACTATGGGACAGAGATACTATGTATAGTTTCAAAAATCAAAAGAATAAGTTAACGATGTTTGGACTAATTTGTAAAGAGTTGACTCATAACACGCAAATATTTCATTCAATGTTGCTCTTAGAAATTTGAGTTGGATGCATTTAGTGAGCTCTTCCGATACAACTCGTCTAAAGTTTTTATTATAAAACAAAAAATCAAAAGGATAATGAGCATAAGATTCTCTTCCAAGTGTTAGGTTCAAATAAGACAATTAGATGAACAAATAAAACTAAATAAATGAAAAATAACAAAGATTCTAAACTATGTTTTCATACTTTTTCAATGTATTTACGATCATTGATTAATTGGTGAATGGATATTGGAAATAGTGGAAAGAGTTGGTCTATCAGAACATAGTGAACTGTAATTTTGAAAACTTGATTAGCAAATGTGAACAAACAATGACTAGTTCAATTTTCATTAATATAATATTGTACAGGAAATAAAGCATAAATATGTCATAAAAATGTGATTGCTTAAATTATAATGTACTGCCAGATTGCATAAAAAAACAATCAGTATAGTAATCACCGAAAATGATAAAGAAATTTCTCTAGTCCAAGACACGCACCAGGAGACCATAGGGTCAACCTTCAAGACAAAGGAATTGTTGAAAATAAGGAACATGGGTTCCAAATTCAGCAGAGTGGGATTGGGGGCCCTCTTATCAGTATGAATTCTATACGATCAAGGGAGAAGAAAAAAATTGTCCCTAGATAATCAAATGAGTGGTTTCAAGTTCGAACACAAATATCCGGTTTAACAATCTCGATATTTGTCAGTCGAGTTAAGACTTGTTGATCGGAGGTGAAACCTTTTAGTGCATATACAAGGGTCGTGTTGTCTTAAACCAGAAAACTATTGTTCAATTAAATAACTCTCTGCAGTGGCGGAGCCAGAAAAAAAAAAAAACCTTGGGTGGACCACAAATAGTGATGGAGCTTAATTTTTTGTGGACGGCCAATTTGTTTAGTGTGTGAAAATATATATTTTCTTATTCGTACGATTCATCATTGATTAGTTCGAATGACTATAAATTTGTTATTTGTTGAATATAGTTCAAATAAATATTTTTAAATCTGAATCGATTACCAACTCGAACAAAGTACAAATCATTGATCGAACAACTAGGTCATTGATTGAACCTCATGGTTGAATTAAATGACTCGACTTCTATAAACAGATGTATATGTATGAAATTGAATTGCATCAGACGACTGAGTAAAAAAAATTATAATAAAACTCCTGACATAGAGTAATGTAAAAAAGATCATTATATAAGAAAATATAAAAAAAAAATTGAAGGAATAAGAAAATATACTTATAATCAAGTATAATAATGAAATATATTTTTATTTAATAAAGAATATAGTATTCTTCCTTCATAAAAAAAAGAAAAATATAGTATTCTTTTTTTTGAGGGAAAGAATATAGTATTCTTGTACTTAAAAAATACAGTGTTTATACGATTAAATATTTTTATGATATAATGTTATTTAAGGATATTTTAATGTTTACATTATATGTTATGTCTTGTATAAAAAAATAGAGTAAAGAAATAATTGCACCAAAAAATAAGTGAAAAGAAGGAAGGAAATTTTTTTTTCTAGTAGCCTAGTGGCTAGAGCTCACACAATTAAACGTGGAGAAGTGGAGTGTCCGGGGTTCAAACCCCGGCCCCTGCATAAGTTATGCAATGTCCCTATCAACTGAGTTAAACTCACAGAGACAAAGGAATGATTGTTTTAAATTGAACAAAAGAGTTGTGTTTTATTAACCAAAGATAATTTCAATTATGAATTTTAACACTTATGCATGCAGGATCACTGATAGAGATATTTTTTTTTTTAATAAACAATAAAAGGAAAAAAAAAGGAAGAAAATGCTTAGGCAGGAATTGGACCATGCACATTGTCCTTGCCAAAAACACTCTTAACCACTACAACGCCCAGCACAACTGCTCTTTAAGAGCACAAAATACTCCCTCCGTCCCACAATAGATGACCCATTTGAAAATGTGTAATTTTGACATAACTTACTTTGTCAATATTTTTCTACTAATATACAAAGATAAATAATATCATATAAGATGTCGTTAGATTTGTCTCGATGAGTATTTTCAAAATATCAAATTTTCATAATTTTTCCAATATATTATTCAAGATATTTAAGCTCAAAATTATTCATTAACATACATAATAAGGTCAACTGTGTCAAGTATTATGGAATAGAGGAAGTATTAATTTTGGGGTGGGCCATGGCCCACGGTGGCCTATGAGGTGCTCCGCCTCTGATTCTATGTTTAACTTTTTGAATTTTGAGCCTTATAATTATGGTCCTGCTTTTGTTTTTAGTTTAAAGAATATGCAGTAGTAATACATAGGAGGAATATTATTTAAACAACTATTGACAATTTGTGGGGCATCCAAAATATATAAAGAAATATATGTCTTAGCACAAAAACAAGGCAATAGAGAAAGAAAATAAAAACATGATATATAGTAGAATGAACTAATTAGAATAAATAAACTTGTTTTCTATAATTATAAGGAAAATGTTAATCGGTGCTCTTGGGGCACTGGTTAAGGAATCAAATATGGTAGTATTTGCATTGAAAGTTGTGTAGTCAATGCATTAAAAACTTAAAAATATATTTGAGTTAAAATTTCCTCTTTTAGCTTCCTTAACCAGTGTCCCGGAGCACTAGTTAACAAGACACTTATTATAATCATGCTTTGCTATTTATATCAGCAAAGTGGTAAAATTTTGAAAAACGAAAGTACTAGGTTTCTTTTAACAAAATGTCAAAATCTACCATTGTTCACAAATGCATAACACTAGTATGATGGACACCATCGTTGAAAATTGCTATGAGCCTATGTGGATGGTGGGACAACTAATATTGAATTTAGTGGCACCTATAAAGTTAGTCTAGAGATTAGTTTCCAAATTCCAATGAATGATTATTGTTAATCATAAATCATTCACAATCAAATTCCGAAATCTTAGTTGGATTCTTCTTTTTTTTACTAGAATTTGCGCCCAAAGTTTTCCAAAAGGTTGGTTGAAAAAACTGTCTGTTGAACTGTCAGTGATCTCACCGTTTTTAAATATAAGCAAAATTGATTTTTTAGGTTCATTCATGATGTATGCATATATATTATTAAATGAATGAACTTAAACAGTGAATTTTGCTTATACTCCCTCCAGTCGTATTTACAATAGAAAGTTTACTTTTTAGATACATTGAATAATGTATGTATTTAGTCAAAAACCTAAACCAAATACAAAGATTATTTGAGGTATCTAAAAAGTTTTCTTTTTTTAGGTTTCTTAACATGTGTCCTAAGGACACAAATTAACACTACCCTTTGATTTTTGATTTGATTAATAGCATGTAGACGTTATTAGCTACTCATAATTTTTACTTTATAAAAGAAAAAACAAAGAAATGGAAAAAGCATCTTCCAAACTGAATTATAATCTCCATAATCGTTGTCGTCCTCTCCCAATATTGTTTAAGCTATTCATGTCATATCTTGTTTCACCTTGAAGATATCATGGTTAAATCCATCTTGATTATCCCACTAATAACATATAAGATGTATCTTTCTTTCTCTTTGTACACCGAGAATTCTCAAGAGTCCTAGTAAAATTCACAGCTTTGAAATTTTTTCTCTCTCATTACATAAATCAATCCCAATGAATTGCAAATTTTTGGTCAAAAAAGACATCATTAAAATAACATGTTACATCTGACTATTATTTTTGTTAGATGTACAATGGATGGAAAAGGACTTAGAGAGAGGGGAACACTATCCTTGTTTGAGTGAATTCTAGAGAGATGAGGAGAATGCTTATGAGTCATTGTCTATTATTTCCCTTTTGTTTTGAAAGTTTAATAATGTTAAAAAAACAGTTCCTCATAAATACATTTTTTGGTGGGTAGTTTGATGTGTCAATGATATATTCAGTAGAGATTTCTATCAAAGAAAAGTGAAGATAAATTTCGATTTGTCCTTGTGGTACGGCTAGTTTGAAGTTTATTTGGAATATGAATGTCCTTGTGGAATACAAAGATTCATATGTGGCTCAAGATTGATTCTTGAATTGTTCAACTGAATTTGTAGGGAAACATGCATGTGACTAAACATCTAAGTTGTCAAGGTTTAGTGCTCTTTCAGTGTTCATCATTATTGTTACTGAAGCTTGCTTGCAAGAAGTTGCTATGGCTGAAGTTTACTGAGAGTTTCTTTTCCAACCCCTATTCTTAAAAACCGCTTTGATCCGTACCTGGAAAGGAAAAGAAAACACCATTTTGTCCTGTTTAACCCATCTGAACGCGATGTAGGGGTGCGGTTTTCAAGAAATGAGTGACCTTGTGAAAAAATTCTCAAGTTTATTCCATGCACAAATACATGAAAGCTTATGGAACAGCTACATGAATGATGTGAGACCCCATCCCATGAGCTTGAATATTGTTGGTATTCAGCATGTACCCAAATCTTAATGAAACGTTAACCACTATGACAGATAAAACTCAATTTAACTCAAGTTTATTTCATGCACAAATACATGAATGCTTATGGAACAGCTACATGAATGATGTGACCCCATTCCATGAAGTTGAATAATGTTGGTATTCAGCATGTACCCAAATTTTAATGTAACATTAACGACTTCGATAAATGAAACCCAATGTAACTCATTGTCTAACCAACCATAAAATAGACCAAAATATCATTCCAAAAAATAGATTACTATACTAAGTAATATTATTCTATACCACAACAACCAAATTTCCCAATTGCCTCCTGTCAAGATTATGGTAATCTAATATACATTTTGTTCATGTAAACTAGCCCCAAAAGATGTACCCATTAATATCTTACTTTATCCAGCCAAGACTGTCTTCATTCCTGCCTTCTGATCCGAAGTGAGCCGAGTTGGGAATTTGATGTTGAACTTTATCCTCAAGTTTCCCTTCTTTGTTGGATCCTTTGGGAGTGGCATTCCTTCTCTTGGAACAACTTCCTCATACTCAGGATGAACAACATTGTTGATCACTACAGTCAAATTTCTACCATCAAGTGTAGTGAGATTCACTGTACAGCCAGCCAAAGCTTCAGCAAGAGAAATTTTCTGAGTGACAATTAGATCATTTCCTTCGCGAGTGAAGACATTGTGTGGTTTTTCATCAATGACGAAAATGATATCAGCAGGTATCGTATTTGGTTGTTCATTTCCCTTCTCGGGAAAAGTGATCTTTGTCCCCTTCTTCCATCCAGGTTTGACACTAATTGTCAAGATTTCATTCAACGATATGGTTTTGCTGCACTCGAAAGGAAATAAAAAAAAATAAAAAAATTCATCAATAGGGCATTCTACAACAGCAATAATTCCATAATGAGAGATATCATGCATAAATTTATATATTCAACCCTTATCTCGAATTCTAGATGTTTAGATTTGAGGACATTAATAGACTAACATGGAAAAACCATTACACTAGAAAAACATCAATGTCCCTAGCGATAATAACAATTAAAATGCCATCCCCAACAATATGCACAATGGGGTTAGTACATTAGACTAAGGCAAACCAGTTATTGATCCCGTTTAACAAACACCAAGCCATTGTAATATTAAACAAGAGAAGGATAGAACATTATAAGATTCAGATTTCATCAAAATGTTCATCTGCAGAAGACTTCTACATCCCTGGTCTATAATGAAATACGATCAATATAATCTCAAAAACCAGAGACATAAACTTTACGACAAAAGAGCAATATGATCAACTGTTTCAGTACACTGTTATCTGATGTGAATGAGCATTGCCAAACATCACAAATCTAGTATTACTTATCCCCCAAACATACTACTATAAATCATATTAACATTATGATATGGTTATTAAATAAAAAGTTCTAGAAAGAGCAATTTGCCAAGAAGCTACTTGCTGTCTATAAATAACACTTAAAGATCAAAAGTTCAAATTTCATTAATTCATTACTTAGAATAACAATAGTTACCAATTTATACCAATAAAACTCTAGCTTCATATCGGTCATGTTAACCTATGAAGCATTGACATAGACACTGGACACGACACCAGACATGACATAAACACTTCGACACTGGTATTAATTTAAAAATTTGAAAAAGTGGGAATATTTAAATGTAACCACATCTGTCGATGCCATATAGTGATACATGTCGCACACTGAATGCGAACATGCCATCAATCTGAAGTGTCGGTGCTACATAGTCTACAACTGAGCAATACTTTTGCTAGAAGTGTAAACCCTACCCAAAAAAAATGTTCTATTAGGAGAAATTCAAGGCAAACCTGACTTGAGTGTAAAAATCAGATTCAAGTTAATTCTGAACCATCAATACTTTACAGTGGAGGAAGAGGAAGGTTTGACTGCAGTATCAATCAAAGCTTGTTGTAATCATTTAAACAATTACTATAAATCTAGGTAATTTTCCTCTTTCAACAAAGAAGCAGATGCCACACAAATGGCACCACATACATTGCACCAACCACAACTACAAAACCAACCAGCATATTCTCTACAACATGGATGAAATAGCAAAAACATGGATATATGATACAATTCACAAAGTAGTACAACAATAAACAAGTCTTATCTCACTTAGCGGGGTTGGCTACATGGGTCAAACTACGCCATAAACCATATTTCGATACAACTCATTAATCTCTATATCTTTCTTAATAGTTTCTCTTACCGTTTTTCCAAGTTTCCTCTGCCTCTAGTGATTTGATTATCCTCCATCTCATCTACTCTCCTTCCTACATAATCTACAGTACATGTCTTCTTTCTAAATGCCTAAACCACCTAAGCCTATTTTCCATAATCTTTTCTACTATAGGTGCTGCCCCCACTCTCTATCTAATACTATGAATCAAATCAACATTGCTAATCAGCCGAGCTATAAGAGACTAATCAGTCTCTTCTCCAATTAATCCACGAGGGTTTGTACTTCGGTTAAAGCCTGTAAATCTAGCAATGCTACACTATGAAGCATGAACCAAACATGTAAATCTCAGCAATGCTACACTATGAACCAAACTGAAACTGAGCTACTTTAACTACAAATATCTAATAACTGATGGCAATAAACCCAGCATTGAAAAAAGAACTAGGCAAGTAAGAACAACAACTCACCCACTGTGATCAAGAATTTCTCTGGTGATCTTCATCTTCTTAGTGGTCCCTTTATATATATCCTCAAGAGAGCATAGCAACTTGTTCTCAATAGGAGACGCCTTACGAGGAGGACCTTGATGCACATTGACTCCACTTCCTCCAGCATCCCCATAGGATCCAAACATGCCATTGCTACCTCTTCCCATCCCTCCCATTCCACCAAAGGGATTTCGATCCCCAAAAAACTCAGCAAAAATATCATCAGGAGTCCGATGATTGAACTGATACGGAAAGTCATCAGGCGAAAAGTTTCTACTACCACCACTACCAGAAGCATGAGAATCAGGTGGTGGTGGCATTTGACCCTTCAGCCCATCTTCCCCATATTGATCATAAACAGCTCTTTTGTTAGAATCACTCAATACCTAATAACAAATAATAAATTCCCAACACAAAATCAGCATGACCCAGATGCAAAAATCAAAACTTTAATCAATAATTTCATATAAGATCCACTAAAAATTTAAAATTTAAAATACCCTTTTAAAAAACTTACATCATAAGCTTCTGAGATTTGCTTAAATTTGGCTTCAGCTTCTTTTTTGTTATTAGGGTTCTTATCAGGATGCCACTTCATGGCGAGTTTTCTGTAAGCTTTCTTCAAGTCATCGTCTTTGGCGTTCCGATCAACCTGCAGAAGCTTGTAGTAGTCAACACCCATGGCAGGTTGTTGCCCTTCTCTCTTTCTCTTCGACAGTTTTACGGCACTTTCTGGTTCCGATTTTCTGCGATTTTGCGGCGAATTTGTGAAGGGAGAGAGTTCAAGAAATTTTAACGTTGGGTTCTCTTTCAGCTACCCACGATTGTATTGTACCTAAGCATAGGTATCAATTGGAAATAAAGGGTTTTGCTAACACGTGTCTTCGATGCATATTAATTTTGTTTAAGATTTGGACTGGAGACCTAATATGGTCTTTTACCACTTTTTTGCGGTGTTTTAGGGCTTGTTTGTTTCAGATTTTTTTCAAAAAACTTTTTTTTCTTTAAAAAACTTACTTTTTTCATTTTTAAGTATTTGTTTAGGATTTTTAAAAAAATCACTTTATCAAAAAAAAAAAAATCCTTATCTTAAAATGAAAAACTATTATGATTATCTTTTTTCAAAATCTTTTTTCAAAAATAAGGAGGCAACAGATGTACAAGTTAAAACTCATTTTTTTCAAAAAAAATGGATTTTTGTGGATAGTAGGGAAACAAAAATAACTTTAGATTTTTTTAAAAATATCTAAAAAAATATATAGATTCTTTTAACACAAAATCTATTTTTTTTTAAAATTGAAACAAACGCACCCTTATTCTCACAAAAGAAAAAATTAATTTAGTCTTTGATATTTTAATGTAAAAGATAAATTAATCTTTGACTCATTGTTACGAAGAATTACTTTATCCTCGATTTGGAATTGACATATATTAGTTTTAGAATTATTTTTAGTTGAATATTAGATTGAGTTGCGAAAAAGTTTTGATGGATTAAAATAGGTTTTCGCTTAAGATTTAATATTGTTGCACTTTTTAAAAAAGAAAAGTATTATTGTCATATAATTTTACTTTTTGACTTTCTTTTTTACACAAAACTTTTTGACTATTTTTTAATAGTTGTGTTATTTGAACTACCATTTTTATAACAATTTTTGCTACAACCATAAATTTATAAAGAAAAATGAGTATTGGCACAAAAAGTAAAGCAATAGAGAAAGAAAATAAAAACATAATATAAGTATGAGAGAGAAAACTGTCACAATAATTGTAAAAAAAAAATTGTACAAGTATCATTTTTTAAACGCACTGTAATTAAGATCTTTGGTAAGGAGATGTCTAATTTTTTACTTTTTAATTTAATTTGTTTATTAAGATTGAAGTATCTTTCAAATAGACAATTCTAAGAACCAGACTCAGTTTTTTTTTTAGGAAAAAGAAAAAAAAAACTCGGGTTGTTTATGAGAGAAAGTTCTGTTGTGAACTCTCCCAACAATATCTTAGTTATTTTTTTACTAATTCATTTCTTACAATACTTATTTGTTTATTTTTTGACTAGATTATATTGGATTATTATACATGTTTGGTTTGTATGTTTAATTCATCCTTATCTGCGTAAAAAAAAATATATCCTTATCTATGTATGATTTTTTTTCTTTATATATTATGTCCTATTTTCTTTTAATATTATTTTCCTTTAAAGAAATTGATTCATATTCTACAAAGAATATATTGACAATGCTCTCAGAATCTAGATGTTTGTCTGAATCTGATGAGTCTCAGAATCTAGATGTTTGTCTGAATCTGATGAGTCGACGTAGTTAAATTTTCATATTTAAATAATTTAAAGTCATACATTTATTATTTTAAGTATATAATATCTATTTATTTATTTCAAAATTTAATGACATAAATTCAGTGTTCACTTTTTTGTATATCAATCCGTATTTTTCAATAATTTAATAAAATCTCAATGACATACATTTATATTTCATTTTTTATATATATCATGCTATATTTTCTTTCAAAAATTTAATGATATCCATTATTTTATTAATTTAATAACATACATCTATTATTCTTTTTTAATTATATAATATATCCTTTTTTATCAATTTTGACTACAACTATTTATTGTTTATTTTTAATGTTAAAATAACAAGGTAAACGTGTGTGTTTTGTCAAGAAAAATATTTTATGTTTTTGTGTAAATTTAAAATAAATTTGTTCACTTGGTAAAAAAAAACATTGTTTACTGAATTAATTTTTTAATTGTTAATAGATAATATAGATTTAAAAAATATATATAATATAGATAATTCTAACAGACTTTAATAATAAGTGTCAAAAAACAAACTATAAAATATTCTAATACATATATTCAATTAAAATAACTATAACCATTTTATCTCTCCGAGCATAATAATAATTGAAATGAGTTCATCAAAACATAAAAGTAAAATAAAATGGGTTTTATATATTGTTAACATACAGATACACGACTCATTGTGCTACTATCGGACTTGAGGGATTAGTGTCTACAATCACACGCAAAAGATATTTGATTGATACCTAAAAAAAAAATATTGTTTTCAGAGAAGTTAAAATTTGGTAATTTTCTAGTCAAAAACTATCCCTAACAGGTTTAGGATTGTTGCATGGTTAAACTCATATCAAACTTAATACCTTGATTTAAAAGACCTATGTCATCTTATATAATGTTCTTGGGATAAAAAAATATATATAAGTTAAAAAAGTAAATTGACATAAGAGTAGTTATACTACAACATTGTTCATATAATAATACACTAGACCATCGATCCGTGCTCTACACGGGTCTTACCAGATGAAACATATGCACATAAATGTCGAGCATGGTGATTTTATGATTTGTATTCACGTATTTTGTGTCTGCAATCAGGCTAAATAGAACTTAACACAACCAAATGTATGTACTTATGCTACTGAATAGCATACATGTGGACCACTAATCTTCCAAATACGTCTAGAATACATCCTTTAATGCAGTTAATGACATTTATCATTTGTTTATGTGGGACAATGTTCATAAACTCCCTTTCTTGTGTAACTTCCAATGAGGTTTTTGAAAAGCACCAACAGTCATTGTAATAAATTCCTTATATGCAAAATTGATTGGTATCTTAAATTATAGTTAATGAGTTGTTGGCAGATGTATAGCCAGCAAAAAAAAAAACTTGTAATTCCTCTTTCTTTTTTTGTTGGTCTTAATAATTTCTATGTTTATCACATGGTTTTAGTTTTGAGATTTTTAAGCATATCTATAAACAAAAGTTATAATTTTTCCATGACTTATACAGAAGTTGACCTGCCTCTATTTATCGATTACAACTATCTTCTTCTCTCCTTAATTTGGGTACTAAACAATTATGCTATAAACTACAGCGTCTGCTTACAACACTAAACACCTTATAACAGCTATATTTTGATGACGTATTGTACATTTTGCAATCAAATCAGTAAGAACCCAAAAATACACTAACACTTATATGTTTAGTAATATAATATGTTTCACTAATAATGACATGTTTCGAACAAAGTCTTGGATTAAAAAGCTTAAATCGTTAAACAACATAGTACGCGATAATCTAAATGATTACGGAAAAGTACAACAATGTGTCAAAGCACTTAGATCAGCTTAAAAACGAAAGGTAGTTTTCATAAATTAATATGATAAATTAAGGGTGTAATAACACAACATATAGTGCATCATTTTCCTTCATGTTAACCTTATACTTATGTGCTGTAAACTTATAAGAACTATCATTATAAAAATCTTAGAGGCTGATGTAACCAAATATTCTGATAAAACCAAACTTAATCATACCTTATAGCTAAGTCTTATCCATGTATGATATAAGCAATGAAAATACGTTAACTTGAACCTTGGCAATGTAAAGCCACATTAAAACTTCAATTGAGATAATTACATGCATCTTGACGATTCTTTATACTATAAATGGAACAATAGTTATACATAAAATCATGGATTATTATATTTTTTTGCCTACAATTCAATAAGTTTAATTTAAGATACAGAGAATGAAACAAAGACATCTCTACAAATCATGGATTATTATTTTTTAGGTATGTAATGAGTGAGATTCTAATGGCAAACTCCATAAAATCTCAGTTGGGGCAACATCACATCACCCTGTGTACATCAAAAGTTCAGGAAATCAGCACCATTTCACGGTTTAAAACTATTGTCATGAAAAAATACGCGGAAAAACTCAAGTAAGTAAATGAATACCTTCTTGACATGGAATTCACAACAAATTGTTATGTACTGAAGTCTCAACTCATTAACGATCTTATCCACATCAGTTGTCGAATTAGGGTCCAAAGGAGCTGATAACAAATATAAAACATATAATCAGTTTATAATAGATTCAAAAAACTTCAACATATAC
>Ga0228711_1002166_pt1 | contig 29927 bp, 14 predicted proteins | sample MedpolnodulmetaG_2_FD_177996 | JGI IMG/M metagenome (GOLD analysis project Ga0228711, IMG submission 177996) | Root nodule microbial communities from Medicago polymorpha collected in Santa Monica, California, United States - brown nodules | ecosystem: Host-associated > Plants > Roots > Nodule... | reverse complement strand
AGTTGTGCTTGAGTAATTTGAAGTCTCTTGCTAGTTGTAGCAGTGAGCAGTTGTAATCAGATATTACATTTTTAGTGAACTCTCCTTGGAAGTGCAAGGGGGACAGGACTACTTCCGGTTTGTGGAAAGAAACTGTATAATTGTTATGTGTCTTTCTTCTCTCTCTCTCTCTCTCCATTTTTAGTGAATTACAACCCCCTCTCTTTCTTCTGATTAGTGACTTCAGTAGGAGAAAACGAAGAAAAAGCTAACACAATTCAACCCCCCTTCTTGTGTTTTTCTCACCTTCATCAACAAGACACGAAATCAAATACCGTACAAGACGACGAACAACACAACGTCGCACTCAGACGACGAAATCACAAACAAAAAAAACACAAAATGTAAAATATGATATGTGTGAAAACCACTTATTTAAATTGAAAGAAAGGGAAAAAAGACGCATGTGATTCTAGGTCAAAAAATGACCTAAAACCATCCCTCCTCGATAAATGAAGGAGAAAGAAAACTTAGAGAGAAGGTGGAAAAAACTAGGGTCGGCTTACGTATTACTTGAACATATTTTTCTCTTTTTAATAAATTTGATCCCATATTTTTTTCCCCTAACAAACAATTGATATACTTTCTCTCCAACAAACACCTTTATAAAAATCATTTATTTTTGACACAAATGTTATTAAAAATATATGCTACCTTTAGCAAAAGTCATTTTTATTTTTTCATAATCATTTTATTCCCATTATAATTCCGCCTAAAGAGAAAAACAATTCCAATAAAGAATTTTCCAATTATTTTGTGCCTTAAAAATGGATAACTTATTAATTATTAGTACAATAAAATTTAAATAAATATTTTTTAATAATCCCGCAAGCCAGCCAGCCCACCACGGTCTGCTCTTTTCAGCGGGTTAAATGAGGTGTGCCAAATATTGGAGGTGGGCTTAAAACCTCACCCTAACCCGCTTAAAATGGCGAGTTAAACGTAGCGATCTGACGGATTAGACCTGTTTTGGCACCCCTAATCTCAGTTACCTCGAGAGGATTAATACCCGCAATTCCGCACGGATGATATCATTGGTTTACCAATAAAATATACAATAAATTAAAAATTAAAGTAGATTAATAAATTTAAAACAACAAATTTATAAAAAGGCTAATATATTACAAAAAATATATTACATATTTACTTAAAAAAATAGTAATAAAAATATATTATTCATATTTACTTAAGTATGTCGGTCTGATAAGCCTAATTTCTTTATGGCTTCTGACTTAGTCTTCTTAGCTAACTATGCTTATATTAAAAGGAAACTACTTTTCCCACTCAATTGCATTCTCACACGCCCTACTTTTTTCTTTCAAAAACACCCTTTGTTCGGATTATATAATTCGAAGAGAGTTAGATTATATAATCTGAACAATTCAGGAACTGTTGGAAGACAACACCTTAGAGATGTTTGTGACGTCTCAGTAAAAACTACGTTTCAGATTATATAGTCTGAAAAGCGTTAAATTAGTTATGATTTTAGAATCTCAAAAGTGTTTAACAACCCATAAATGACAAATTTTGGAGTAACAAAAGACACGTATCAGACTATATAATCCGAACTGTGTCAGCATAGAGACAAAAACATTGTTTTTTAGCTGATACATACATATGGTAAGAAATTGATATAAACATGCACTCATGATCGTATATAATGTTGGAACAAAATATGTTTAACATTAGCCTTTGAGTTTTGATGATAACTAGGTATTAAAAACTGTCAATTGGATATGCTAATATTTGTTCAAGTGTACAGGACCATAGACAAAAATTTAGTGTCTTTAAAAGCATAGGTACTGAAGAACAAATGAGAACAATGAAATCTACAAAAAGGAAGCTTGTGTTGCAAGAAAGCATTCTGAAGAAAAGAGGTTCTGAAGACTAGAGGTTCTGAAGCTGACGTCATCAGAATCACTCTCATCAGAAGCTAGACATCAGAAGCTGAAATCATCAGAGGTTCTGAAGGATCAGAAGCTGAAGACTGGAAGCTTCAAAAGATTGTTCAAATGATGTTATTATCACGCCTATCATTGCAGGAGAATAGAAACCTGAAGCAACGACTAATTCAGAGGAATTGGAAGGCATGGGATGCTTATTCTTTGGAGAACGTTGGAAAAGGAAAATAGTACACCTGAGGCAGAAGCCTCAGAGTTCGGTAAGGAAGATCATGTGTTTTTGTAAGTTACACCTAAGATGAGAATCTCAGAGATTTTAGTTACTGTTAGGGAGTTGTGTTCAAGTTGTGGGGATCTATTCGTACACCTGAGGCATCGATTCAACAAAATATCAGTTAGACACATGTGGTCGTGACAAGGATGTTTTGAGTAGGTATTTGAACAGAAAGATGCTTCAGACGCAAGTAAGCACTGCAGGGAAAACCTGGACTCCATTAGGACCCCAGTAGAAAGACAAATCCTGAGTGTTCCAGTTAATGATAAGTTACTTGTACAGTTAGTTACTGTTAAACGGATAGGCTACAGATCCGAGGTAACTAGTCGAGCTCGCAACAAGGATAAGTTTCAACCATGGTATTTTAAAGATAAACCTAAACTTTGAGGAGGCTTCCAAATCAAGAAGACCGTGTTCGATAATATGTGGGTCACTTCAAGATATTATGTGTTAATCTCGGTGGTTGTTAAGTAATCTCTAAATTTCGAGGACGAAATTTCTTTAAGGGGGATAGAGTGTAATATCCCACTCAGAGTAGATCTTCAAGTGTAAAGGTATATATATTTGTTCGACAATATTTTGTTTTTCGAAGAAGCTAAATTAGCCCACTTTAATTGACATCAAAGAGAATCAAACCTGAGACCTTAAGGAGGAGCACACTCTTAAGTCGCAAGTCAATACCACCAAACCAATCCAAGTGGGTTATTGTTTGACAATATTAGCTTTGAGTGTAACTTAAATTTCTTATATATTAATGCATTGGAAGATTAAGCGTTTCTTTAATAAATTACACCTTTTAAAACTTGGTCCGCCCATGCCTAATAGCACATGAAAAGTGGAAAATAACCTTTGTTTTTTTGTTTGTTTGTTTCTAATATTTGTTTTCTGATTTTTAATAATGAACTAATATTTTCATACTTTTTTTTGAGAGGTGGTTGTTTCAGAAGTTTATTTTTCTTTATTGACAAGTGTTTCATACAATTTTTTTTTAGAGATGGTTGTTTCAAAAGTTTGTTTTTCTTTTTTGACAAGTGTTTCATACGTTTATAGCTTTAATAAGAAAAAGTAAAAACCTCTCAAACACTAAAAAAAAAAAACCTCAAAGATATATATAATTTTTTTAAATATAACAACTTTTATTTTATGGTGGGGTGCACCAAGTCTATGCAATAGTGCAACACATAAGCGATACATGAGAAGCCCAATAGCAAGATATTGAAGTGACCTCTACCCATTGAATATCGTGTGACCCACATATCAAAGAAAGTTGCTCTTCTCGCATTTAAAATTGCTCACTCCCATACAAACTGACGAAAATACCCCCATGTGACTTAAGTTACATTCGCCTTATACCAACGTGAGTTAAGTCACGTTGGCTTCTGGTATAGCAGCAAATCAACATTGGATGCAAGCAACCAAGCCATTAATGACCCATAATAAATACACACTCATAATTGATCCAAATTACACCATTTCAACAACATAATCACACATTACCACATAATCACGCATAATCGATCCAAATTACACAAATTCGTCGTTAATCACACATAATCACTTAATAACACATAATCGATCCAAATTACAGAAATTCAACGTTAATTACACAAAATTACGTAATCACACATAAACGATCCAAATTACATAAATTCGTCATTAAATACACAATCCACGAGTTCGACACAAATTCATTAAAAATGCAACAATACAACACAAATTTGAACACATTACACTAATACACGTTAATAAATATTACCCTTCTAAAGGATCGGACACAAAGATGTAATCTAAGTAGAAACCTGCACCAGAGGAGCTGGCCAACGCTGAATTGTGCGTTAATAGCCTTCAACCGTGAATAGAAACCTGCACCAGAGGTAACACGGGGGTTATGTAATTGAAATCAAAGTTCTATATCACAAAAATATATTCATACTTAAATTTAGGACAGATATTCATGCTTTAACAACGAAATAGGATCATTCAATTATTTGGGCATAGTATCTGTAGACTGTACTAAGTTTTGAAGTAAATGAAATTAATTAGAGTTGAAAGCAATAAGATGATTCTGGTTTTGCTTTTCTCAAAGTCAAAGTCTATTGATAAATTATTTCACCTTTCTAACTTTTATAGTATTTTTGAAGTGAAGGCTCCTTGCATTTGCAATTTAAATAATGTTTTATGCGCTCATGTTGTGTACAAAACCATGCTTCAGTTTAGTTTAAGAGAAGAAATCATTAAACCAATAAAGAGAAGAATATTCAAGATATAATAAGGTTGTTTTTGAGAGAATCATCAACAGAAGAATCCATCTTATAATAAATTAAAGAGCAAACCAGATTCAGTAGATTCAAAGATTGCCAAACCATGCATTAACAATAACCAATACATAATCACTAAAAAATATAATCAAATTCAAATCAAAGCCACCGTGAGAACATGATCATACAAGTAAAGTAAAATTGTCTTTTAAGTTTTGATAAATATAAGATGAAATACATAATAATTCAATAATACAATCAAAGTCATCATGATAAAATGATCAAACATCTTATTATATAGAATACATATATTAGCACAAATTCAAACAAGTAGATCGTTGTAAAGGAACTTACTTTCAAAAATAAGAAATCAAACTTTCAACATAATCCTGAACATTGGACGACCAAGGTATATTGATCTTTTTTGCTCTATTATCTCTCAAATTATAGAGAATTGGTCGTCTTTCAACAAAATCATTTCTTGTTAAGAGGAATGCTAGCAACACTCACTTTTGAACACTCTCTCTAACACTCATTCTTTTATTGGTTTAAATCATTGTGAGTGTACACTTTGGAAATAGAACCCACACAAAGTGGTGGGACATGCATGAATTTCATCCAATAAAAGAGTGAGTGTTAGAGAGAGTGTTCAAAAGAGAGTGTTGTTAGCATTCCTCTTCTTGTCAATAATAGTGTACCGTTCTTCTCCAAAAGGCATAATGGCAACAAGCACAAGTCTTTAAAGGGATGATCTATTTGGAGATTCTGATAACTAATTTTGAATAACCGAGTCCAAGACTCTTGAACTCCAAATTGCTTCATTTGCCATATAATAAAATGAGTTTGTTTGAAATCATGAAAAAAAACAAAGACAATCCTTTAACACACTTAGATTTGGTATAACATAGGGAACTTCAACGAAACTGTGAGGAGGCAGAAACTTGTATGTGTCTCGGTGCCCAAATCGAGTGAAATAATCATAAATTGTTCAATAGTAATATCCTTGCAATAATAATCATCACGGATATAATTGTGAATTGCCAGCCAATTAACACTACTATTCAAATGCACAACACTCATTTTGCGATGAAGATTATGATGATGATGATAATGATGAACCACGGGGGAATTTTGAATATCTCTCCAAATATTATTGCCTAAATTGAAAACTCTTACATTTGTTGTCTTTGGAGTGAAATACACCAGCTTATAAGTTTCTGTTGAATTATCATAACCAAACGTGAAATTACAAGGGAAACCTAGGCCATCATCGCCATGTAATTTTTCTGATATTGTCCTTGTGGCCGGGTTCCAAAAACGAAGCCAATTTATTCTATACCCCCCTTTGTCCTCTCTATACCCAGTTCCGCCGAATAAGCAAAGCAATCCATTGCAGGAACCAACGATGCGGCAGCAGTCCTTGTCCTTGAGTTGATAGTAAAGATCTTTTGTAAGATTGATAATGATTGGAGGGTTCTCGAGCAAACGAAAAACTGTGAACGTCATGGCCTTGCAAGTTGTTGAATATATTCTGTATGATACAAATGTGCGGACTGCATCTTGTGTAGTTCTGTTAAGGTGCAATTTGGCAAAGGAGGGTTCAAATATGAGGTACTTCCATGATTTACTAACACACTTCAGCCGTATGAGAGATTTGACAGGAAGGAAGGAAAGCACTTCAGCAATAAGTTCGTCAGGTAGGAATACCAGCGATGGTGAGGCGTTGGGATGACGCCGTGGCTGAGATGGAGGGTTGAGGCTCATGTTGGTGTTTTCCTAGTTGCTAGGGAAATTTGAGGTGAAACGAAGAACCCTAATAATACATGAAAAGTGGAAAACCAACTGAACACCCTTTTTTTGTTTGTTTATAATATTTGTTTTGTTTTTTTAATGAGATATTCTTGCATGAACTGATATTTGTTTCATACGTTTGTTCTTTCTTTTTTGACAAGTGTTTCACACGTTTGTTGGTTTGATAAAAAAACCTCTCAAAGATTATTATTTATTTTTTTAAAATATAGCAACTTTTATTTTATGGTGGGGTGCGTCAAGTCTATGCAATAGTGCAACACATAAGCGACACACGATAAGCCTAATAGCAAACTATTGAAGTGACGTTTCCCTTAAAAAAAGTAATTTAATATCATGTGATCCATTGAGCCACATATCAAATATAACAATTCTTTTGGACAAACTTAGCCTTATTTATTCCATTTTTTTGTTGGTTCTTACAATTACGGAGATTAATTCCTCTAATTAATTAAGTTAGAAGTGATATATTCAACTTTTTAAGGTGTTAGAGATTTGAACCCCGACTCTTGAATATAGTTTGCAATTGTCCCTACCAACCGAGTTAAGCTCACGAGGACAATGAGAAATTAAGTGGTAATGAAGAAAAAATCCAAAGCATACATGATACCAAAAAACGAATGCCAATTAGATTAATCAAATTGAAGTCGGCCCTAGTTTTTTTAGTGAGAGAAACTCCAACTTGTCTCTAAGGTTTTCTTTCACTTTCACTCGTCGAGGAGGGTGGTTTTAGGTCATTTTTTGACCTAGAATCACCCATTTGCATCCTTTTTCCCTTTTCTTTCAATCTAACTAAGTGATTTCCACATATATCAAGTGTTTTCTTTTGTGTTTTTTCGTGATTTCGTCGTCTGAGTGCGGCATTGTGTTGTTCGTCGTCTTGTGCGGTGTTGTTTGATTTCGCGTCTTGTTGCGGTGTTCGTTTGGTTCATATTGAAAGATCAGCTTCAGTCAAAATCACATATTCAATCAATGATTTGAACGTCAACGTTGCAGATCCGGAAGCATGGGTATTCTGGTGATTTAGATTTCATCATATTTTGTGTTGGCATTTTGCCGTTATATGCTATTAACTTGGGTGCTATGATTTTGTTCGTAGATTCATCCTTTATGTTTTTAGCGATGTTCATTATGATAGAATCTATCAATTTGAATGAATACATATCGTTTTGTTTTTGTCAAAAAAAAAAATTAGATTAATCAAATTAAATAATAGAAAGATCACTTAAATTGATGATAAGTTAAAAATAGAGTCGCTTATTTGAAAAAGTACGTAACATCTTAAAACTTGTTAATTTTAAGCTAAATTTAATTAAGAACAAGTAAATGTGAAAGGATGCACGATTTATTCAAATGTGAAACCAATATGAAAGATTCAAAGAATCCCTCCTTAATCCTATTGATTCCTAACCAATATGAAAGACTCATGTTTCTTTATCAATCAAAATTAAGTTTTTCAAAATAATTTTTAAAATACCAATTGAATCAATTCACGAAAACCGAAATATAGATAGACAAAGGATATAAAGATGAACAGGAGATTTATAAAGTTCCCCCACACTGTCCTTGCTAGTGGGTACATCTAGTCCCAAAGACAAACAGTCAATGTGATCAGTCTCACGAGCCGTCGGAAACGAATTAGGAATAAGAGCAACATAAAAATATGGATTTAGGGAAAGGAATGGTAAAACAATGTGTCACACCCATTTCTTATCCAATAAGAAATGCTAAGTCAAAATGAATCGCTACAATGGTATAGAAGTCATTAATAAGATTTAATAAACGTGGTTCAATCTAGAAACAAAAAAGAGACAAAACTCACATAACACATAGTGGCTTAAATCAATAGTATATATATAAAGTAAGGTTTTTTATGCCACATGTCGCTTCTACGTTTATTATCGATATTTTTATTTTTTTCTATTTTTTAAAACTAATATTTTATTTGGCATAAATTTCTCAACAAACTATCATTATGTTTGAAAATTTTCTATTCACAATATCAATCGATAGTCTATCTTTTATTTTCTACTTATGAAAGTTGATGATCACCAAAAAACCAACTTAATCTTAACTTAATCATTTGACACATATTTTTATCTTTTATGTCTTTTGTAACAAAAAATTGAAGTGTTTTTGTATAATTGTCAAAAGATAAAACAAAAAATTGAAGTGTTTTTGTATAACTGTCATAAGATTGAAGTACTTTTTCTAACAAAAAAATTATTTTATATCTATACTATATATAAAGAAAACTACTTTCAGCATACTTTTGGGTTGGACGATTATAAAGAAAATCGTTTTTTTGGGTTGAATAGCTTTTTAAAAAGTTTTCCAGAGATTTGATAAAATTGGATTTTAATGAAATTGACTATTTGAAATTTGCTTAAACAATCACAACCAATGAATCAACAAAGAGAAAATATATGTGGAATAAAACTTTATCTTAGAATTGAGAGATTCACCATACAAATCTTTTTGCACAACCAATCATTAACAACAATCCTTGAAAAAGGTACAAAACAATGCACAATTTCAAACCAAACCTATGAACAAGAGTAATATGCTATCAATTCAAAAATACAATGCAAGTGTAATTGAAGAATTGAATAGACTTTGCAATCAATTTATCTAAGCTAATTGTATGAAACCTAACTCAATGAATTAGGTCAATTTTCAATGAAAAACTACATAGATCAATACTAGCTAGCAATTAACCTATCAATTATTCAATTAGTCACAAACAATATTGAAAAGTAAAAGGATAGGGAAAGAGAGAGAACACCGGAGTTTATAGTAGTTCACCCATTTTCGTCCTCGCTAAGGGCTACGTCTACTCTACTTGATGAAGTACGCCTTCACCAAGATCATCCACTATGTAACAAATGTTGATTACAATGTTTACAATAGTTCCTTCAAATTAAAGCCCTAATTCTTCAACTCCTATGTAAAACACTCCCCAAAACTTCAAGTACCCCTTGAATTTGGTGCTTCTTGAATCTTCGGATCCTTGAATTACTCTTGCACTCCTTCGAACTCTTCACTCGAGTCTTCAATGCTACGTCCGGCAAACGAACCCCCTTCTTCAAGAACGGATAGAAAGACCCCCAAGTCCTTTGGAGGTGGAATGAGATTAATCACTTCCTTTGAAGCCTTGATTAAGCCCAATCAATCTTCTTGAGAGAACCAACTTACAATCACTACTAGCACCCTAGAGAATCTATACACTCAAAAAACAAAGTGATTCTAAGAAAAAGTGTTTAATTTTGAAGAATGTATGAACAATGAGTTTTTGAGACCTAGAGAGAATAGCTGCAAATGATTCAATGATTTAGGTGTTATGAGGTAGTGAGTATATATAGAAAAGGGTGGCAAGAACAAGATTTTGACCAAAAACAACATTTTGAATCGATTCAATTAATGTCTGAATCGATTCAGACAGTTAAGAGACAAGGTAGATTAGTTTATGAAGATTGAATAGATTCAGACAGGATTTCAATAGATTTAAAAATCCCAGGATGAAGATTGATACGCATCAGACAGAATTTGAATAGATTCAAAAATCTCCGGATGAAGATTGAATCGATTCAAATCAATTTGAATCTATTCAATCAGAGTCAGAGAAAAATTTAAATCGATTCAAATTAATTTGAATCTATTCACTCTGATATTATTTTTAATAATGCATTTTTTTTATATGTGTTGATAATTTTACTAAATTCTGTTAATTTTTCCCTAAAAAATAAAACTAAATGCAGTTAATTTCATCTGCATGTTCATCTATTAATCTATGTGTATTCAAAATATAGTTTATTTTATTATATCCATGTGTATCCATTAAGATATTCATCTCATACCAGTCCATGATGAATTTTATTTGTTGATACCATACATGCAGAATTTTAGTCATATTTAATTATATATATAAAAACCGGGTAACACCAGGTAAATATACTAGTTTGAATAAAAGAAAACCAAAATAAATGGCATATTAGCCTTACAATTATTCTAAAATAAAAGAAATAAAAAAACGTATAGCCATCTTTAGTTTACAATTAAACTGACGGAATTGGAATGTTGGCTGCTCCAATTATATGCCCAATTTTGAAACTGAACTATGGTGACTCAAAAAGTTCCAAAACAAAATTTAGTCATGAAACTTTACGTGTGAGCTGACCAATTTAGTTTCCACCACAATAAGCTCAATTTGTTTGAACTAGCCGTGGCTGAAGTAATAAAAAAAACATGATAATAAAATGAATAAATTATTCGTTTTATTTGTAAATTTTTTATAGATTTTCTTCCACAGTGAACTCTTGATCTCATCACAATGGAGTTTTTGTTGATTATTGTATACGAACTATTTGTGAAAACTTCTACACCAATATTGTTTCTTGAGCCTTGAGAACTCAGCACTAGAACCCCAATCTTTCAACAATTCTTGGTGTTTCCCTTGAACCTTGACACCCAAGATTCAAACCTCCAACTCTCCTCGATGCTAATTCTTGTAATGAATTCGTTAAAATTAGAGTATAAAATTATCATATAGGTTTGTTAGAGTATAATTTTAGGTTTGTTAGATTCATTAGAGTATAATTTTACTTGTATCTCTAATTTTAGTTGTGCTTCTGTGAATACAAACCTGCACCAGAGGCAACATGGGGGTTATGTTGTTGAAATCAGATTCTATATCCCAAAAATATATTCATACTTAAATATATTCATACTATACCTGTATTACCATGCTTCAGTTTAGCTAAAAACGTTGTCAAGACCAAATACATAATCAATACATAATCACTCAAAAGTATAATCAAATTCAAATTTAAGCCACTATGTGAACATGATCATACAAGTAACCTAAAATCATCTTTTAACTTTGGATAAATATAAGATAAAATAAATAATTGGTTCAGAGATTTCCAAACCCTTAACAATAGCCGATCATAATCATTTCAATAATACAATGAAAGCCATCATAAGAAATCCATCACATAAGTTATTATATAGCATACATATATTAGCACAAATCAAACAAGTAAATCGTTGCAGAGGAACTTACTTTCAACAATAAGAAATCAAGCTTTCAACATAATTCATACCATTGGACCACCAAGCTATATTGATCATTTCTCCTTTATTATCTCTCAAATTATAGAGAATTGGTCGTCTATGAAGAAAATCATTTATGGTCATTAATAGTTTATCGTTCTTCTCCAAAAGGCATAATGGCAACAAACCACGGCACAAGTCATCAAAGTGATAATCATTTTGGATATTCTGATAACTAATTTTGAATAACCGAGTCCAAGACTCTTGAACTCCAAATTCCTTCATTTGCCATATAACAAAATGAGTTTGTTTGAAATCATGAAAAAAACAAAGATAATCATTTAAGACACTTAGTTTTGGTATAACAAATGGTACTTCACTGAAACCATTAGGAGGCAACAACTTAGTATGTGCCTCAGTGCACAAATCAAGTGAAATAATCACAAATTGCTCAATAGTAATACCCTTGCAATTATAATCACCAGTGTAATTGTGAATTGCCAACCAATTAACACTACCTCTCACATGCACAACCTTCATCCGGCCATGATGATGAATCATAGGGGAATTTTGGATATTTCTCCAAACATTAACGCCTAAACTAAAAACTCTTACATTTGTTGTGTTTGGAGTGAAATACACCACCTTATAAGTTTCTGTTGAATTATCATAACCAAACGTGAAATGAAAAGGGGAACCTAGGCCATCATCACAATCAAATTTTTTCCATATTGTCCTTGTGGCGGGGTTCCATAAACGAAGCCATTTCTCTCTATACCCCCCTTTGTCCGCTCTATACTCATTTCTGCCGAATAAGCAAAGCAATCCATTGCAGGAACCAACGATGTAGTGGCAATCCTTGTCATTCAGTTGATGGTAAGGATCTTTTGGAAGATTGATAATGATTGGAGGGTTCTTGAGCAAATGGAAAACTGTGAAGGACACGTCCGTGCAAGTACTGAAATACGCATCGTATGATACAATTGTGTGGACTGCATCTTGTGTAGTTCTGTTAAGGTGCAATTTGGCGAAGGAGGGTTCGGATATGAGGTACTTCCATGACTTACTCACACACTTCAGCCGCATGAGAGATTTGACAGAAAGGAAGGAAAGCACTTCGGCAATAAGTTCATCGGGGAGGAATACCTGCGACTGAGATGGAGGGAGGAGATTCATGCTGGAGTTTTGTTATTACCAAGGCGGTGCCGTTTGGAGAATTGGAGCTGAAACGCTGAACCCTAATACTTTTGTTTTTGTTTTTTGTTTTGACAAACCCTAATACCTATGTAAACCCTATCTAATCGGAAGCAGATCCTCTCTTGCCTCTTAATCCACCGATAAAAATTTTACTTTTTTGGAAGACATGTTCCCTTTTCAATAAGTTTGATTCCAATTTTATGTGCACTCTATTCTTCTGTAACAAACAATTCATATACTTTGACTCCAACAAACTTTTATTCTCTTAAAAAAAAAAAACTCCATTTTTATGTGCACTCTATCTCTTCCATAACAAACAAATTTTTTTTAATTTAAATAATTTTAAAGCAATATAAAAAATTTCAACTTCACATTAATCAAAGAAAATTTGTGTCCTTCTAATCTACACTTAAATTTTTTAGCAATGTTAGAACCTTATTTATAGAATTTCTACTCTTCATTCATTGTTATAGGTAACAAAAGTTTGTTAAAAAACAAAACACTTTGTTTAAAAGGGAAAAAAATAACAAACTTGAATTTTCTAAATACATATGATGGATCCATTATTATAGGTAACAAAAGTTAAAAAAAAAGAAAAAAGAGAGATTGATTGAAAAGGAGTATGAGTAAATGAGACAGGGTATAATTGAAAAATTGTACCTTAAAAGATCAAAATGATGGTTAAATAGAAACAAAAAATCACCGACCAAGTAATTATATGATAGTTTGTTGATGCTTAAGGCGGTGGCACGTTGGTGCCTAGTGAATTAGTGACGTGGGAAAAAGGTAGTTTCTGAGATGATGCAAAATGTATAGTATTATGCTGCATAACACTTCGACATGAGATGGGAACCTTGGACTAGCTGACTTTTGTCTTGTTATTGTTCTTGTTGGACAACGTACTCATAGTAGAACTAGGGTTGGGTCTTAAAGGTCCATGCCATTACATCAACCCCGTAGACCCTTTGTCATTGTAATGGATAATGTTTCTAAGAGTATTGAAGTGGAAAGTTTGTAAAAAAAATTACGTGTGAAAAAATTTGAATTTTTCAACGATACAATGTTGGAAAGAATGCTTTGAAGTGTATGACCTTAGGTCCCTTATTCGCAAGTCTTAAGGACTAAGTTTTATTGAGTGGGCTCCGATAATTGTAGTATAAGGAAGAAATAATATGTTGATTCCCAAGAGATAAGAATGACATCTCACAGTAGAGAGTGCTAAAGGACAGAGCCTGACGATGTAGGAAGCTACAACTTTGCGGCGTATCAGACGTGGTCTAATGGATTTCCACCCCAGAACATCTTGTTCTCGGAGAGGAAGATAAAGGAAACTCAAATAGTACACACCAGGGATAGGTATATTATTATGCTTAATGGTTAAGGCAAAAACCATTACATGAGAAAATATCAAAAGGGAACTAAAGAATAAGAAAAAACTTGTACTATAAAAGGAAAACATGTCTTTAATTATTTGCAAGGGTGTGCTAGTGGTGTAATGTGTTGAATAGAATAGAGTTTGGAGGCAGCAACCTCCAATCAACCCTAGTCATCATCTTAGCGATTCAAATCAGTTTTCTTCATCTCATACCTTCATTCATCTCATCTAGAAAGCATCATAGCTATGTTTTGGAGTAATTAGATTAAATTGTTAAATGAGTGCTCCAAAGGCTTACTTCCATCCTCAAAGGATTTTAATTTATCTTTTGTAAACCCTGCTATTTTACGATTATTTATACAATTATGTTTTTATCCATTATCTTCTCCGTTTCTATTTTTGTGTTTAAGTTCATTATGAGCTAAAACACTTTTGTGGTTAAAGAATGATTATGTAATAATTATATTTGCAAGTTTAATTTGTTACAACCTTGAAAGCTTTTTTTAAACAAACTATTTTAATGCTAATCTTCGAAGTAAAACTTAGCTACTTTTTTATTCATTGTCAATTCCTTGAGACTGACAGAAAATGGGAATGAAACTATTTGTTTGATATATGAGTTACGTCCCTAAGTACAAAAAGGATATTGGGACAAGAAATACTTCTTGAACTTAAACAAGATCTTGGAAGAGCCTAGATATGCGCCAAGATCTATCTAGGATTATGTCAAAGGCCACAACTCAACCTCTTTTCATATGGAGAGCTACTAATGACCAACCTAGCAATGTTGCATCTTAAATACTATGAGTGTTCCTCGGTGAAGGTGTGTCTTCACATGCCTAACATGATGGTTGAGTTGACAGGCCCCAAAGGCAACCAGTTTTCCAGTAAGTTGTGCAAAGTTATAACTCTCTACATCTTTCCTCTAGAAGACACGGAACTATAACTTCAATCTCAGAGTTGTAGCTTTCTAAATTTTGCAAACCTCTATCTTTACGAAGTTAATTCCTTAACCAAACTTTTTCACTTGAATCTCTAAATCCTTTTTACATGCTTTATTTACTTTTGCATTTTACTTTAGTGTATTAGAATATTAAAATATTATCTTTGTTGTTTGTCATTTTGGATTTTAAATTACTAAAATTAGTATTTGGAAATACTTAGAACCTACCCACTCCAATCATCGTTGAATCAATACTTTACTTACTCTTTATTACTTACTGCGACAGTGTATACTTACACTTTGCATGTATTAGAAAATAGACAACTATTGGGCCTCAGGCCCTTTTCTATACCAAAATAATAAAATAGACAACTATTTTCTAAACATCATGCTCATAGAACACATTTAAGCAATTACCTTTTATCTCTTTTTTAATTATTTTTCTTTTCTAATAACCCTAATTTTCCTCGTCTTCTTTCTCATTTCACTCCCAATTTATTTGTTGGAGAGAGATACTTGTGAGAAAGAGGCTGGATCCTCTCCTTCTTCCTCCTTTTTCATTTTCTGTCTTTCTCTCTCTAAATTTTAAAGAGAAGATCGAGAGAGAGAGAGAGAGAGAGAGACTAAGAGTGAGAGAATATCAAGAAAGAGAAAAACACAAAATGGTGAAGGAGAGAAGAATGAGAGAATGAAAGAAGGGGAGATCCGAGTCATGTGAGAAAGTATCCAAACCCATATGAAACTATTAACTATAGTTATTTCATGGTGCATCTTTCTTTATAGTTAGTTCATGGTGCATCTTTCATTGAGAGATCAAAATTTCACCCTATAATTTCATCATTTAATTTTAGTATTCCATCCATTCCTTTTTAAGTGTCTCTTTAGAAGAAAAGTTTTGTTTTTATTTAATTGTCACTTTCAAAGTTCAACGCAATATTAAATGTTGTTTTACCAATATTACCCTTAGTTATTTATTACAGAGAGAGAACTATATGAAACGAGATGTTAAATGAATGAGGCTATTATTCAAAAATGATAAATTATTGTATCAAAAGTAATAACATTTATTGATTGTCTTAATTTCTTTAAGGCTAAATTGCTCTTCTGGTCCCTTAATTATTTTTTTGAAACGCTTTGGTCTCATAAGTAATAAAAAGTTTGTTTGAGTCCTTTAATTTTATTTTTGTTACACATTTTTAGTCCCTTCCGTCAAGGAGTTAACCCCAAATGTCTTAGGTGAACCAATATTATGGGTAATACATCATAAACTTCATTAATATTGTAATCTTAACCCTTTGATCTATTTGTCAAATAATAAACCATTGGATATTAAAGGTCTATTGTAAGTAATAATGTACTATCACCACCTAATTTTTTTCTTCCATTCTTCATCTTCTTCCTTCCAATTCTTCATCATCTCCAACATCGTCTTCATAAAAAACCTAGCAAAACCCCTTTCAAATTTCTTGATTTTCTTTTTTTGAATTTTCACAAGAATTAAAAATAAAGCTTCATTCAATAATGTAATTCCTAGTCAAAGATCATAATTTAATTTTTTGGGCCCAACAAACACAAAACCCAAACAAACATGGATCTTAGGGTTTCAAAATCATAGCCCTAAACACACTATTCATCTCAACACACATAACAAACCCTTCTTCTCACACACTTAGCAGTAACACTCTCGAAAATAAAAAAACTTCAACCTTTAAGAAAATCTGAGGCTTGTAAAGAGTGAGGATTTTATCGAATTGCTAACCATGGTGTTATTCATGCTTTGAAGTGAAACAACTGTATTCAATTCAATTAAATTCACCAAAGCCTTTTCGGTGCATAAATTGGGAAATGAAGGTGTGGGTAATTTGTTGAGGGTTAGAAAAAGAAGGGGACAAGAACTAGCTTCTTAATTGGCTTAACTAGAGAACTAGATAGGAAGAAAATGACACGTGTACACCAGTTAATATTTTTTTATTAAACTTAACGAAAGGAACTAAAATGTTTAACGGAGATACAATAAAGGACTGGAACAAACTTTTTTATTACTTAGGAGACCAAAACAATACTAAAAAAAATCCCTGAGGGACAAAAATAGCAATTAAGTCTTTAAAAAGTAATAATTAAAAAAGAACAAAGGAAGTAAAATATAAAGGAAAACAAAAAATAGTTGACCAAATTTATATGAAAACATAGTTGACCAATGTATATTTTCTTTTATACATATTCACCAATGTATACTTCATACTCACTCCGATCTTATTTACAAAAAACAATTGACTTTTTAGATACATTGAATAATTTATTTATCTGGTTTAAATTCTTGACTGAATAGATAAATTATTCAATATATATATAAAAAGTTAACTTTTATTTATATATAAAACCGGGGGGAGTATATTGCAAAATACTCCATCCGTCCTTATATCTAAGTATCTTTTGCATTTTTCACATTTCTTAAGAAAAATTGTTAATGCGATTAATGTGTCTATTTTGTGTGTTAATATTACTAAATTGTCCTTTGTTTGTATGTCTATTAAATTTGACTTTTCATATTTCAAGACAAGTTAGTAGTATTAATTAAAAGTATGTTTAGGAAAAAAATAATAAATGCATCTAATAATTTAAAAATGGGTTTACATTTAGGGACAAAAATAAAGTCGAATAAGTGCTTACACAAATTCATGGGTCCCAATAAAGTACCATTCACCAATACCATAATTCATTAATTAAGGGTATTTTACTTTTATAATTCATGGGTCCCCCTAAAGTACCCTTCACCAATACCATAGTCCATCATATTCCACATATACAAATTCAAACCAAAAGTGCGTCAAAATCCAAACCAAAACAAACGGTCACTACTTTCAAAAACCTCTGCCACTCTCACTCCTCAATTTCAACATCAATCTTCAACAATTCTCATCAAAAATCAAATCTTTCTCACATCAATGGCTACTACTCTTAATTACTCATGCACCCCACCAAAAACCCCCAACAACAACAACCCCATTTCAGTTTCCAAGGTAAGGGTCATAGTTAGGGTTAGACCCTTCCTCTCTCACGAAATCACAAGAAATGGTGATGACCCAGTTTCTTGTATCTCACTTTTAGATCAAGATTTTCAATCCCAGAATGATGTAGCAGTTTATCTCAAAGACCCATTTACCAGGTTTCAAAAAAATTCAATTTTTAGAAAAAAGTTCACTTTTTTATTATTATTACTACTGTGAATTATGATTAGTTAAGTTATTGAATTTTGGTTTTCGATGAGTGTGATTTTGATTTTTTAGTCGGAACGAGTGTTACAAGTTGGATTCATTCTTTGATCAAGAGGATAACAATGTGGGTCAGATATTTGAGAGAGAAGTTAGTCCGATGATACCGGCTATATTCGGTGGATGTAATGCTACTGTGTTTGCTTATGGTGCTACTGGTAGTGGAAAGACATATACTATGCAGGTGAGAGTGTGATCTATATGTGTGAATTTGTTTAATTTTGTTGTGAAATGTCGATTTTGTTTATTTGTTTTTGGTATATGCAGATGAGAGAGTGTGATCTGTTAATTAGTTTAATTTTGTTGTGAAATGTCATTTTTTTTTTTTATGTTTTTAGTAATGTTTTTATGAATTAGCTCTTAGAAATCAACAATTATGTGATTATAAAAGGAATCAGAAAAGTGAATGAACCCACCTTTGGTTAGATTTATTGAATTTTTAGTATTTGGTTGTAAATGTAAGTTTGAGTTCAGAGGGTGGTTGTAAATGACATAGGTTATGATTATACTTTTCTGAATAATGTACCTTCAGAATGATTTAGCGGCAAAACGGTAAATTTTTGTAGTTAGTATATGTTATATGATAGTGAATTATGTCATCATTCATAAATTGAACCTTATCTCGTGCAATAATGTATGGTTCCTTTGGCTATGCACAATTTGGCTCAGCTCAGATGGTTATAGCTTGTACTAACTCTAATGGTATTAATGCCGATGCTAAATGAAGAGAGCATTTCTAGCAATTTTGGTGGAAGGAGGAGTAATTTATCTAGTATATTTCTTATTTTCTATTGCAATGATTTTATCTCAAGGTGCTGGAACAGCTCCATTAGGCTTTTGGAGTTTGAACTGAACCCTAATCTTGTATATTGGGAATGTAGTAGCTGTGGTGTAATTATTGTTTTGTTTTCTCCCTAGAGTTTTTCTCGCTTCTACTGAGACTTCATATTATTTTATCCTATACTAGCAAAAATGAGGATTCAAAATAACCGATCTACTCTTGCATTCTTGAAATTGGTAATGCCACGTTGTTTTTATCTACCTGTTTAATTTTTTAGCAGTTTCTTACTTTTTTGTGTTGTGTAGTTGAAATAACCGATGCTTGGTGTTGCAGGGAACTGAAGAACAACCTGGCTTGATGCCGTTGGCAATGTCCACTATCCTGTCTATTTGTCAAAACACTGGTAGCACAGCTCAAATTTCATACTATGAGGTCTACATGGACCGATGTTACGACCTCTTAGAGTTAAAAGCGAGTGAGATTTCAGTCCTGGATGACAAAGATGGCCATATTCACCTCAGGGGACTATCTCAAGTTCCTGTAAATACAATGTCCGAATTTCAAGAGGTCTTCTCCAGTGGTATTCAGAGGCGCAAAACTGCACACACAGGCCTCAATGACGTATCCAGCAGGAGTCATGGAGTGCTTGTGATATCTGTACTATCGACTCCTCCTGATGGGAATGGAAGTCTTGTATGTGGAAAACTGAACCTCATAGACTTGGCAGGTTACCGTCCACTCAATTGGGGTAATGGGTTTGATGTATTCCAAGCAACGGAAGGACATAATGCGTTTAAGGTTGATGCAGGTAATGAAGACAATAGAAGGAGCTGCAATGAAGGGATTCGTCTTCAAGAGAGTGCTAGGATAAATCAGTCCTTGTTTGCACTGTCAAATGTGATATATGCGTTGAACAACAACAAACCAAGAACACCCTATAGAGACAGCAAATTGACCCGTATATTGCAAGACTCTCTAGGGGGATCTAGTCGTGCCCTCATGGTTGCTTGCCTGGTAAAGCTATAAGTTTTATAGTTTTTTTCCTATCATTTAATATTGGTTCATTGGATTTGATATGCATTGCAAATAAGAGCTTGAGGGGGTGATATATAAGTTGTAGGTTACTTGTTTAACCATTAGAATGACCAAGAGAATTGCATCTTAGCTTAATTCCCCTATTAATTCTGGTTACTGTTGAGATTTCTCTTATTCCATCTGCATTAGACTATACCTCGAAAACGTCAACAAATGTGGATAGAATAACAAATATCTAGGTATGATACCAGGTCTAACAAATACTCTGATTTCTTATATTAGATTATGGAATTGGGCCTAATTCAATTTCTTAAAACCAGCTAATAAAGCGAGAACTGCTTAAACTATATAACCGTTAGTCGATATGCGACTCTGAAAATTAGATTCAGTGTTTAATTATAGCCCTTTATGTGCGATTTCAGAATCCAGGAGAATATCAGGAATCTGTTCATACTGTTAGTTTGGCTGCTCGATCAAGGCACGTCTCTAATTTTGTACCTTCAGCTCATAAACTAGAGACACCAAAAGTTAACGTTGACATGGAAACCAAATTGAAAGCTTGGCTAGAATCAAGAGGTAAGACAAAGAGCTCACAACAAAGACTTGGAGTATTTAATTCTCCACTTGTGCAAAAAACTCCCGGTCCCACCATTACCTCTGCTAAGAGATCAGTTACTTTCAATAACTCGGTGAAGGGTGGCAGAACTTTCATCAACCAAAGAGCTCAACATACTACTGAGAGGTAACTATGGTCTGATCATTGAAAATAAAATTATGGAGTATGATTTTCTCATTGATTTTCTGTTAGTGATATTTTCTCTTACTGTGTAAGCAGGGCCTTTGGTGTCTCTTTTAGAAATTTACTAGATGGTGAAGTTGCTTTTGATTCTTGCAAAAAGGTGAGTGAGTGTCACAAGTGAAGGACATGTACTAAAAAGTTCACTAATTACAAGTATTATGCCACTAATACTGAAAAAGACAGGCATTATCAAAAGTACAAGGAACTGTTTTGTTTTGATGAATATTAAATTTTCATGCATTGGAAATATTTGCATTTTTCTTGACTATAATAATATTTAATGCTATGTAGAACATGCATTGTGGTGTTGAGGACAATGATAAGAGAGAGACTGAGCATGAGGCCAATAAGGTAGCACTGGAATCATATACTGATGTACCTGGTATGTCATTACTTGTGTGATCAATGCACTTTGCATTTATTCGATATTATAATGAAAATGGACTCTGTACTTGAAATGTCGTAATTGCATTCACCGTAGTTGGCTAACCAGAACAGTTGGATAAATATGAAATGGTTCATATTTCTAGTTTCTTTTAAAATTCGATGTAATGAGCTTAAAATATGAATTGTTTGTTTGATTTTTATCCAACAGTTTCGATTTACTGATTGCGATGAATGTGTGGTACTATGATCCAAACTGTGGTCACATACATTGATTAATACTTGGTAGAGTCTAATATAACTATGCTTTCTAAAGCTTGAAGCACATGCTTTTGTATGCAGATGAACCATTAAGCAAAGATGTACCAGCAGTACTACAAAGTCCATTAAGAAAAGCGCTCTCTCCCATCAACATCAATGGTATTAAAAACCACCTTGAGGCCATGTCTTTGACACGGACACCTTTTTCTGCAACCTGCTCCACTAAGAAAGGGTTGCAGGAAAATGGCACTCCACTGGACAAATTCAGTGCAAGAAGTTCTGCTTTGAAGGTACAGTTAGTTGTTTTAACTTCACTAACAAAATGGAATTTGTGAATCTCCTTTCTCACATAATCAATTTTTTTAATGTGTAGAACTGTCTCGTTCAAGAATACATTGATTTTTTAAATAATGCAAGCAGGTATATAACATTCTCTCTTGTATTTTGCATAATTTCCAAAGCATACTCAGTGAACCTTCTTTCAAGGTGCCTTAACACTGTTTAATTTTTAAATGCAGAGAGGAGCTACTAGAGTTAAAGGTACATGCACGGTTGCTTGCCACATGAATGTCCAATTTGAATAGTCTCTTTATCTGACAGTTTTTCATTATTGCACTATTCTTTAGGGTCCATTTTGGTCTGAGAAATCATTTTCTGTTTTAACTTTTTTGTTTTTTTACTTTTGATAAAAACAACCACATGTATGTTTGGATTGACGATGAGATTGGAAGAATCACAGCAATCCACTTTAAAGCTTCAACAAACTTACAATGTTGCCAAACTAACTGCTCATCCAAACATGCATCACATTATCTTCACTTGTTTTCAAATATCTCGTGTACAAATATTTGAAAATAAGAAACAAAGTGACATGATTTTTCTTCATTTTCTAATACTTAAGATTCAATCATTGTATTCCTTCAGGGCATAGGAGACAAAATGGCAGACTACATTATAGACCTCAGAGAAGAAAGTCCACTAAAATCGGTTAGTATAAATATAATTCATAACTTGGAACACAGATACAATTAGTTCCTCATAATGCTTTTGGTAATGCAATTTTTTGGCATGTTGCAGTTAAGTGACCTGGAGAAGATTGGTCTCTCTTTGAAGCAGGTATATTACTACAAATATAAGCATAATGAAATTTTAGTTGAAAATCTTAGTTTAGTTCTAAATATGTTAACAAAATTATAACTTTTACTACTTTTTGGCAGGCTCATAACCTGTTCACTAAAGCTGCAAAAAAACTCTTTGATGACAAAGCAGAAGATTCAATACTCAATTGATTTTCATTCTCAAATAACATTGTGTGTAACTTTCTTAGTGTTTTGGTTAAGATGCAAGTGTAGTAGTTCCTTACTCTTTTCAATTAATTTGTAGCATTGTTGCAGCTAGCAGCATATTTCGGTTTGTTGTGTATGTGTATTGTAAATTTGTAACAAGACAAAAGCACAGATTATTTTACCTGCATTAACAAAAAGGTGTGATTCTTTTAATGTATGGTGTCAAATTGTCATTATTTCCACTAGGCACTTTTGTCTCTTGTTAGCATTATTCATGAATCATGACAAATTCACAATGACTATTAAATGAACTGAATATTGAATGCTACATCTCTTAGCCTTCTACATGATTGAAATGAAAACCTGGAGTGCTGTACTAATAAAATACATTTTCCTTCAGATAAATGTCTTTTAAGATAATAGAGTAGTTAAACCCACCTGGGTTGGTCTAGTGGTGTTGGCTTGAGACCTTGGAGTGTGCTCCTCCTTAAGGTCTCAGGTTCGATTTTCTCCGGTGCCAATTTGGGTGGGCTAGTTTAGCTTTTCAAAAAAAGATAATGCAGTAGTTGAGCTCAAGAGGTAAATGAGCTCTACCACATGACGATTTGTTCGAGAGAACTTGTTTGATTCTTGGCTGAATTTTTTTTTTTGTGAAACTTTACTTACCTCTCGGCCAAACTTAAAATTATTAGGGGGACCTTTCTCTTGATATTCAGATGGTTAACATAAAAAAATACACAAATTTTGAAAAATTAAGGCTGTGTTTACTTTGTAGAGACATTTTCTATTTTAATTTTTTAAAATGTTTTAAGTAAGAATTTTGAAGTGAACTATTATATTGGAGAGATATGAAACACTAGTTAGAGATATAATATTTTAAAGGTAATCAAAACAGTACATGCAAAGTTCAGAATTCAAACCCCAACTACCATAAAAAAACGATAATAATTTTCGGTTACATGCATGCCAAAAATTTCTTATTGTAGAGAGCCTCTGATTGTTAATTTTACTACTCATCAATCTAAGGATAAGAACAAGGCTTATACCCTATAATAATCACTATGTCATGATTTTCATGCCAATCATGACACCATTACCCATGATGCTGGTGCATTCAATTCCACCCCTGGAATAAGGGTCAAAGATGCTTAACACTCACAAAAAAAACTGAGCAAATTTTTGTAAAATATGAATCACCTTCTTACCTTACCAATTAAAAAATCTAACTCTTTCCCAATTAAACCAGTCTATGTTTTCAAAGGTTTATTTCTTTACTCATATACATAAATATTATTTTGTAGTTTCTTAATATTTTTAATGATATTAAGAACTTATAAAAATCTCTCCAAGCCAATAATTATAAGCCAAGAAATCTCATTCATACAAAGTGGAAGGCAAATGATTCTCCACGTACTTATTTGTCAACACCTATAGACCATCAAATTGCCATCCGTTTCTTCCTTTTCAAAAGAAGGATTAACCATTGCACCATTCCAATGAGCATTTATTTTCCCTCTTTTTCTGTTTGTAGTTGACAAAGATGTTTCCACTTTTTCATGAAAAAAGGTAGAAAGAGTTTCCAAATTGTCATTGTTAAATGTTAAATTTCAACAACAGTAACATTATCCCTTGCTAGTTGCTACCATATAATAATGCTCACTTTTTCTACTTGAAAAAAATACGTAGTACAATAATTTTTTTTATTATAAAAGCTTATTACTATTAAAGTAATTTTTTCAAGCAAAAACCAATGATTCAAGAAGCATCTACATTTTTTGTCATGGAAAAATGGGGATGATATGTTACATAATAATAACAATATATGATAACGACGTTGAATCAGAAGCCAATATCTTGTTTTCTTTAATGGGAAAAATCCATTATGCATGTGTTTGTACTTCATCTTTATCCATCACAAACTAATATGTCATTGTCAATTTTATAACACTCACATGGAAGAGTAAGTGTGCTTTCCCAATACCAAAAATATCTCAATTATAGATAATTTTTCTTGTGTCATATTGTGTAAGATCATTTTCTCCATGTTTATATATTGGGTAAGATAAAAACATAAACTGGATTTAATAAATTAACATAATCACCATAGTGTGTTTAGGTACGCGTTTGCCAATAATACCGTATTCCAATGCACGGTTGCCGTGAAAATTCTGAAGCCAATATATCAAGCTTCTACGTTGCTATGGTTTTCAACGCCATTTTGTCTAAATCTGATGTCATTCCAAACATACACATAGTTTTGTTAGAAATTAACTTTCAAAAGATTCACAAAATTACATATTATTGTAATTGTCTAACCAAAAATTTTCATCATCATTTTGGATTGCTAATTAAAAGCTATTGTATCTCCTCATTTTATTTTTTGTACATCAAAATTGTATCCTCTAATAAAGTTTAAACCCAAACATTATTTCCACATGATCAAATATAAATACTAAATTAAAACTAAAATAAAACCAAGCATACCATGCCAACTTAATTTTCCCATAATACTATTTCATTAAATTAATAAGCAGAGATTGATGGTTCAGATTAGCCAAACATTTTTACAAATTAAAAACAAAGCTACCATAGTTAAAGCACACTCATTACAAATCCAAAAAAATGGAAATTGCTCAAAGGGTTTAAACACACAGAAACTTTATTATATTACACTCTAAAATAGTGTTTGGAGTTTAAACCAAACACTAGAGTTCACATAAAACATACATAATCTTAAACTAGTTATTTTATAATAATAATAATAATCATTAAGTTGTTATTATTATTCTTCCTGCCACTAAGGGGTAAGAACTAAGACACATCTCTGCTTCAAACTCTCATTTTCAGGTTCATTTGCAAGTGCATGGGTTGCAGTTGCAGTTTGGACCACACTTGCAGCCATCATTCTCAGCACCCATTTCAGCAGCACCCTCAAATTGGGGTTTGGCAGATGCAACTCCCATTACAAGGGTCTCAGTGGTTGTTGATTCTGTGTAGCTCAAGTCAGGGTACATCTTGCAGCTGTATCACATTAAAAAAAAATATATTTTAGCAGAATTTACATGACATAAGAGTTTGTGATTTCATGATTCCTAGAAATATTGTTAAAAATTTAGAAATTTGTAGGTGAAAAAGCCAATACAAAATTGAAACATAGCAATCTTTGAATAAATAATAGTCAATTGTTGATTAAGAAGTGTAGCCATAAAAGCAAATGAAAAATACATGCAGAAAGCAATGTATTGTAACTTGTAACAAAAAGATTAAAATTAACTAAACTAAAGGGGTACCCCTCAAATCAATCAAAATCAGATTTTTTTTTCTTCTTCTTGAAATTAAACTAAAAGGGTGCTAAAAAATGAATCAAAAATTTAAAAATTTCTTAAAATTCTACTAGAAGGCTACCTCAAAATCAATCAAAAGCCCATGAAACAATTCACCCAAAAAAAATAAAAAATACAAAAACCTCACAACAAAAAAATAGGTGATCATATCACAATTTTCACAACATTAAAACACAATTTTTTTTCCATGCAATTCATCAAAAAAAGTACTCAAAAATCAAATCAAAAGAAACAGAGGTTCAAAGGAGATCACAATCAGAGTGTGCTCCTCTGATCCTCTGATGTCAATTCATATGAATTAGGTCACTCAAAGTTTTAAATGAGAGCCAATTGGTAGACGGGTGTAATTGATCTCCTCGATCTTTGATCAGATACCAAATTTTAAAAAATATATATAAAACCACAATTTCCCTCACTAACACAAGAAAAAATAAAACACATAATTCCCACGTAAAATTCAACAAAAAAGATACCCAAAAAATCAATCACATAAAAAAAAAAAGGCATGAGTGAAAATCTCACCCTCCACAGCCATTGCCGCATTTGCAGGCACTTCCACAACCACAGTTTCCACCACAGCAAGACATTTTCAGATGATGATGATATCAAACACAAACAAACAACAAAAGATGAATGATTTAAGACAACAAAACAAATGCTTCTGAATGAAAGAAGCATGGGTTGAACCCGCATTTATAGGAAAACTGAGGAGAGAGAATGTGAAATATCTATGGACACGTGTCATGATCTTACGGTGATTTTAATCTATTTGCGCATCTAACACCACGTCCACGTCGTTTTCGTAAACACGTCTCTCACTCATTTGTGAATGGGTTTTTGTGTTGTGTTTTATAGGGTGAGCTAACGTTTTCATCTTATCTACCGTTGGATTAGAAGCTATGTTAATTAGATGATGATAGAAATTACGTATTATATTGTTGTTTTATCTTACTAATTGTCAATCAATCCTCCCCCGGTATCATACTCCCTCCGATCCTAGAGAAGATTATTTTTTCATGTTTGTTGAATAAATGTTGTATTTAGTTAATATTATAGTCTATATTCATTCATTATCCAATATAATAGGTCAGACTCCGGAGGGAGTAACTTCTTACAAAAACCTTCTTAAATTTGCATATATGGTTGAGAATAGGTCAGACCAGCTTACAGGGACCTACGGTCTGAACAGTTTAGACCTGACCTGTTTATGAAAAAAATATTAGGCTTAGGCTTTTGAAAAAGACTATTTAAGTAAATAGGTCAGGATTAGGCTATCAAAAAAGCCTACGAAGCCTGATAGGGCGACCTATTTATGCATATTATTAAAATTTATTGTTTATTTATATTAAAATATAATTTATATTAAATATAAAAATCAAGAAAAAAACTCAAATAATAGACATTTTGAATAGGCTTTAAGGCCATATAGTGAAATAAGCTTTTAAGGTCTTATAGTGGTAGATAGGCCTTACATGGAATAGGTTGTAAGGCCCATTTGACCTATTTAAAAGTAGTTAAAATTGAATATTTAATGACTTCAATATAAAGTAGGCTTGTAAATAGCTTCTAGGCTAGACCAGGCCAAAAAAATAGGCCTATGAAAGGCCATAAGTCAGGCTCAGGCTTGCAAAAAAGTTCATAGACCAGGCTTAGATCTATCAAAGTCTGACTTCGCCTGACTTATCCCCATATGTCTCTCATAGGCCTATCATCGGGCAAAAAATCAATATGAGATTTTTCTCATATTGGTCTTTTTATCAAGTGGCTCCGTTAAAACTAATGATATTTCTATTTGGCGTTGACGTGTCAAGGCTTGTTGGCATATCACTAATGCCACATCATCAAGGGGTCAAAAGACCGAATAAAAAGAGTTGATGATTATTATTATATTTTCCATTCATCCTTAATCTCACCTCATTTTTTACAAAAAAAAACCCCTTATCTCTTTGTCTTTTTTCTCTCACCACATTACCGTCTACCACCAACAACCCACTGTTTACCACCAACAAATCGTTGTCCATCGTTTACAATTGAAACAAAACTGCCATCATTGTTCTGCAACCGTCATCATCTTCCTCCTCACCTCACCATTTACATTTTGTCGTCTACCACCAACAACTCTCTGTATACCACTAATGAATTGTTGTTCACCGTTTACAATTGAAACGAAACGGTCATCATCGTTCTGCAACCGTCATCATCTTCCTCTTTGCCTCATCGTAATCATCCATTATAGAAGGTACAATTCTCACTTTCTTTGTATTTATGACACTAAGTTTTAGTGCTAAAAATAACCATTATATCTAAAATGATCTAAATATTGGGTTTAATATGTTGAGTTTGACTGGATTTACAAGTGAAAGATTAAATTTTTGTGACATTTATTGTTGATACGAGAATGATTATAGTCTTTCAGCATGTTCTTTATCTAATTTGTGTGATATTATAGTTTTGGATGGTATTCATTTGTTTGCATTTGCATGTTTTTATGATGTATTATTTTAGGTTAAAGTTGTTTATGTTATGATTTGGTCTTATTTTTTAGAAGATTATGATGAATGTGTGTATACGACTGCTTATGTATCATGGAAGGACGTTTGTAAGAAATGGAAAGGGTAATCGTAAATGCGAAGGGAGTCAAAGGTATGTTTAGGAATACCTAATCCAAGACCTCATTTTTTACTTTGATCTTAAAAAATGGTTATGAAATGTGGAAATTATGGGAATGTGTCCAAAATACGGTGGATGAGGAAATAAGTTGGAGAAGATTATGATTTGGAACTGAGGCCTCTAGCTAACGTTAACGACATTAACAACATGGTTGACGCAATAAATAAATATGGATAAGAAATGCAAAAGCTCGAAGAAGCAATTTCGGTTGCAACCTAGACATGTACATATAACGTATCCGTAAAGCTAGAGGAAGGATGATAACATGCAAGTCTTGATGAATTTGTTAGAGAAGTTCAAACACGTATTCATACATATACATATAGAGTTGACATAGAGCGAGAGAATGCTTCTAAACAAGAGTCTCATGTAAGGTAAGAAGTTCTTGAACAGGCTCTTAAGTAACAAAATGAAATGCTAGATGATTATGATTTTCCATGTTCTGACTAGTTAATCCAACAAAAGTCTACATTGGTTGAAGAACTTTCTAAGATGACAAAAGAGGTTAAATGTAACGGGAAGAAGAAAGTGAAAAATATCCTTACGTCATTATGATGTGGTCATCTTTGGGTTTGTTGGTTCGAATTTGTTCCGAAAGATCTAGAAATTCTGCTTCTGGGTTTTGATCTGCTTGAAAGAGCTTTGGCTTTATGATCAGAACACTTTTCTGTATTTCAAGTTGTTCGACGGCTGCTGATGCTTGTCGTTATCGTGGTTTTGTCATCGTGAGTTCTTGGTGTGTGGATCTGTTTCAGTGTTGGCGGTCGAGTTCATTCATCAGTTATCAAGATCTTGGTTCACTGCTCTTAAATGTTCACACGCCATTTTTTATTTTTTTTTCGCAATTTGGTTCTGTGCCCATATGCTGATTTTATGGAATGTGCATGTAGTGTGTAGTTATTTGCTCCGAATTTGGATTTGTCTTTACCCCTCAGGCTCATTTGTATTACCCTTTTGGGTTTATTTAAACACTTATAGTGTTATTTATTTTTTTCTTTCATTGGGTCAAGATTATGTTCGTCAATCTTTTGTAATCTTCCTTTTATTTTAACTTACTTAAGATGTTGCAGATGTTCAACTACTGCTCACCGTTTAAATAAAATAACATATTATTATTCAAGACTCCATTTCAACATCAACCATTTAAACAACAATGTGTTTCTTCCCTATGGTCCATTATAGCTTTCACTTTTCAATATTGGCAAAACATATAAAGTAAAAGGACAAGTTTCAGGAACACCCTTTAA
>Ga0228711_1002165_pt1 | contig 29927 bp, 12 predicted proteins | sample MedpolnodulmetaG_2_FD_177996 | JGI IMG/M metagenome (GOLD analysis project Ga0228711, IMG submission 177996) | Root nodule microbial communities from Medicago polymorpha collected in Santa Monica, California, United States - brown nodules | ecosystem: Host-associated > Plants > Roots > Nodule... | reverse complement strand
TTGATCTCTAGTACAAGCTGATGGACGGGGAAAGCTAAACTTGCAGAGCAAACCAACATGACACACAACACGAGGCATAACAACATATGACAAACTTTTATGGTATTAAATAATTTTTTGTCTTATACAATTGTAGCTCTTCCCGTGTTTGCACTCTTACAAAACTCAAATCAAGTCACCATCCACTCCTTTTTGAGTTTTCGAATCATGATATCCAGTTTGCCTCAACCATAGTTGGAATACTACTGTTGTAGGCTGCCCAATGTACATTCTTTCTCAAAAGCTGAAATTGTTGAAAGAAAATTTGAAGAACTGGAACAAGAATACTTTTGGGAACATTCACTCATAAGTCAAAATTGCTAATCAGAAGCTGGATGAGATTCAAGTAGAAATTGACAGATTTGGTTATACTGACCAACTAATGGAACAAGAGAAGCTAGCTCAAATTAATCTTGAAAATGTGTTGAATATGGAAGAATCATATTGGAAAGAAAAATCAAAGGTGAAATGGCAGTGTGATGGTGACAGAAACACTGCCTTTTCCACAGACTTACCAAGATCAGAAATGCCTCAAGCCTTATTACCTCAATGAAAAGTGGTGATATAACTATAAATGATCCAAATGAAGTCTCTGCTGATGTTGTCAATCATTTCACAAAACTTTTCACTTCTACCACAAACGTTCTTCAAAATGATATGGTTCAGGAAGTTATTCCTCATCTTATCACTGATAGAATCAACAATGTTCTTACATTTTTACCTTCTCTTGAGGAAATCAAAAATGTTGTTTTTTCTTTGAATAAAGATAGTGCCCCTGGACCTGATGGTTTTGGAGCACTATTTTTTCAAAAATACTGGGAAATAATTAACCAGGATGTTTATAAAGCTGTTATACAGTTTTTCACAACTGGTTGGTTATTACCAAATTTTAATACTAATATTCTTGTGCTTATTCCTAAGACTAACAATGCAGGTTCAATGGATCAATATAGACCTATTGCTATAGCCAACTTCAAGTTCAAAATCATAACAAAGATTTTAGCTGACATGCTTGCTTCAATTATGCCTGCAATTAAGGTTCTTGAATCTTTTGGTTTCAATGCTATTTTTTGTAAATGGATCAAAGCAATTCTTTCTTCTGTAAAAAATTTCTATTGCTATCAATGGAAAGCTGCATGGTTTCTTTTCTTGTTCTAGAGGTGTCCGGCAAGGTGATCCTCTATCACCTCTCTTATTTTGCCTTGCTGAAGAAGTAATGAGTAGAAGTCGAACAAAGTTGGTTAGAGAAGGTAAGCTGAAGCCTACTCTTGGTTCTAGGGACAACCCTGTCCCATCTCATATTCTCTATGCAGACGACATTATGATTTTTTGCAAAGGAACCAATTCAAACATCCAGAACCTCATTGATCTTTTCATCAAGTATGCTTAGGTTTCAGGTCAATGTGTGAATCCAAATAAGTCTTCTGTGTTTGCAGGTCCTCATTGATCCCTTAGTGGAGGTGTTTCAGATCAATCCAGACACTCATCACTTGCTCACCTCAACTGTCAATCTTTTCATTCATAGTGCAGCTTGGTCTATCCCTAACAGTCCTCTTCAAATATTTCACTTTTAAAAAAATGTACTGGTAATTGAATATTTTTGTACTTGCATGTTGTAAATTTAGCACAATAAAAATTAATAAAAGTACGATTAAGTTATTGAACTAAAGTAGTTAATAAAATTATGTTAAGAATAATAAATTATTGATCGTATTTTATTTGCCTCTCTTGATCGAATTTCAAACACCATTTTCTTTCTAGAAATCGGGAAATTAAGACCAAAAGAAGTATTAGTTGGTTTAAAACTATTGAAATGTCTAATATTGAGAAGTTCCTCTTACCCCTTCCATGTTGTTGAGTTTAGAGTGGTTGCCAAATTGCCAGATCATGACCACCGTTGGGAAATAGTTCTTCAAATATTGCTTAAACCTACCCAATTCTCTTAACTGCACCATTAGTTTATGTAAATTGTTTTGTTAACTAATTAATCTTGTTTCTGAATGTGAAAATGTATATAAATATTTGTTTGTAGGCTATGATGATTACCTTTACATGTCATTTTTGCGATGTATTATTAACGGCACTACCGTAGTCAAAATTGTTGGCTTTTATTATTCAATCTATTTTGACCTCATCACTATATCAGAGTTAAACAAATATGCAAAAATAGAAACGTTGAAAATCAAACTTTGTATCTATTTGTTTTTATATAGTTGATTGTTGAATTATATATTATCGCACTTTATCTTTGACTGTCTCATGCGTTTCCATTTTGACTCAACTTAGAACCTTGTATTGATTATTTGCCGCATTTCTTTGAGTTAATACAGTGGGATTGAATTGATTTTGTTTATACTTCAAATATTGCTGATTTGTGCTTTTTTCATTACTATCCTAAACATATATAGAGTAATACCACACATACACTAAACATCATATTTGACTTGCACTAAATGTCAATTATACTACCCGGCAAGTGGGGATAGAGTGGTATAATAAGGTAGTAGTTTTAAAATAATAGGTAGTTTTGAAATTTTCTTAAAAAATAGGGTAGAAATGAAATTTTGCATCCAAAACAGAATAGAAAGAAGAAAAAAAAATTGCGTGTGAATATGGTAATACTCTCAAAATTTTCAAAATCAGGAGAATTTAATGCTAGCATGTGTTTTGAAGGAAGATGATAACTAGAAGTTTTTATACAACAATAGTTTTCATTTTAATATTAGAATGATATGACACCGTACGAAGATTTAATAGGAGATGATAATGTATGAACTGTGAAATCAATGTGTTGGTGTAGGACTAAAAAGAATATTTTAATAACAGAAGTGGTGTAAGAAACAGCCTAGAATATTAAATATTTCAGGAAAGGATATTAAGGACCTATTTGTGTTTTAGAAAGGCCCATTAACTTTTAAATTAATTTTGCTTACAATATCAATATCTTAACATATATTTTTTTAGGAATCACTAGTATCTACCAAAATTTTACAGTATTGAAAAATTCTCTTAATTTAGTATAGTTATGTTTTGTTAGGAATGGAACTAATTATAAGGGATTAGGGGTGCCCCTTATTTGAAAAAATGAAATTCACCATCCACAATAATAACACCCTCCTACAAGTTGTGAGTTTAAAAGATAAAAAATCACAATTTCTATTTTGTTTTATTCGCCAACACTTGACTCAAAGTAAAAATTATTGTTACCAACTTAGATGTTTCTTTTTGTTACTTCTTTCATTTTTGGGTTAATCGTTGAAATTGATCATGTAATATACAAAAAATCTGAAAAATGATTCTATAAAATAAAAAACACATATTTTAGTTCTGTAATGAGATTTTTCTAATTTTTGACCCTATAATATATGTGAAGTCCAAAAGAGCGACCTAAAGGTTGAATTTTGTCTATGATTTTTTTTCCAGTTATGTTTAGGACTTACAATATGGTTTTACACAAAAAAAAAATAGAATTGTTCGAATAGAGACGAATTAATTATGAATTTTTTAAGCGTCAAAAACTCAAAAAATAAAATAACGGAAATTTTGATATTGAAATTGAATTTTGAGTTGATTATTTGGACATACATTTGTAAAAACACATAAAAAGGATCTGAAATTTTTTATGGCATTTCTAAGACGTTTTTATTTAGTTTTATTTTTCAACCAAAACGTGTAAAATTGCAATTTAGTTCCGAGTAAAACTGCACTCACGGGTCAAATTATGCTCCCTAATTTTGTAGACATAGTTAGAACACCATAAGAACATTCACCGTAAAATTTTGAGTTTTTAAAACGAGAAACAAATTAATTATGAATTGTTTAAGAAAGGGGGATAAAAATTCATAATTAATTTGTCCCTAGTCGAAAAAATTTAATTTTTCGTGTAAAGCCATATTTTAATGTCCTAAAGATGCATGATAAAAATCATGAAAAATTTCAACCTCTAGGTTACCTTTTTTGGACTATGGATATATTATAAGGTCAAAAATGAGAAGAGTATCAAATTACAGAGTTAAAATACATGTTTTTTATTTTACAAAATCATTTTTCAGACATCACGTATATTTCAGGGTAGAATTAAACAATTAAACCTTTATTTTTTTATAAGACCTTGTACTTCTTTTAATTATATTTTGGTTGTTGGTAGGTACCTAATTAAAGGAGGAACTGCGTTTCATTTTGGTTGGACTACCACTAGTGTCTGACTATTATCTGATACTTAAGACAATGCTGAGACTATTTATTGTTTATTTAACTAAGTATGTTCCAAATCATATATTCTTGTCCTTTTCACTAGGTGGTGTTTGGTCAGAACGAAGATTTGGTAACCAGCAACATAGTCCACCTACCCTCTGCATGCTTTCTTCTTGCCCACTAGAGTAGACACCACCAACCACGCAACGAATGGTCAAGCTTGATGGGGGAATTTTCTCTTCTCAAAATTTGTACATGTTTGGTGTGTTTGGTGAGGGAAAATGTATGGATAACATTGAGTATCCGCAACATCTATGATTTTAATGTATTTCATGGATAAATAATTGATCGGAAGAAATTATTTTGTTGAAACAGAATAATTTGTTAAGACTTACGAAAGAGATAGAAAGAAAGTCATTAAACTTGATGTTACTCAAGTGAAATCCGTTTGTAACAAAAAAAATACTTAAGAGATATGTATAATGAGACGGTTTAAATCCCTTTTAGCTTCTTAGATATTTTAATTGTGCAATTTTAGTCTCTATTTGGTGTTCTCCCACCAAATTTTTTCCCAAATTAGGAGAGTACCGGTTGTTTTTCATCCCTAAATCACCATATATTCTTGTGATGTTAGGGGATATTTTGAGATTTTAGAATTTTAATTTAGGAAGAAATAGAGTTTTAAGAAAAAGCTCACGACAAAGTTCATTATTTTTTTTTGAAGAAAGACAAAGTTCATTATTGTTTTGTAACATCACTAGATCTTTTTCTCAAATAAGATATTTTATTTTTTTAATAAGAAGAAGCTCTGAAATGATAATTTTTATGGGATAGAGGAACTTTCTCCCTATTTTTTGACCCCTATTTGATCCAAAAAATAAAATATTGAGCTTTAAATATACGTTGTTTGATCTCGTCCTACTGTGTTACTTGTGCGAATGCAATCACGACTCTAGGGGATCCATCATCTTACCCTCCCTCTCGATCAATTCTCTCATTTTTCTTGCTTAAAGTTGTGCATGGCAAACATCAAACACAGAACAATATATATTCATTATTTTTTTAGGGGAATATATATTCATTATTTATTTATTTCTTATACATCCAATCAAATATCAATTATCAAGATAATTATTTTATTTTATTTTTGTAAAAATAATATAATTAACGGTCTAGAAATTTGTCCTTGCAATTATTGGTTTATTGATGCAATGATCGATTAATTGGGGACCACCACACTCACACTAGATATTTGACAAGTTACAAAGAAAAAGAGCAAGAATATACTTTATTAGTAAAAAAATAATATATATGTATACATGTTGTCAAAATAAAAGTTAGATACAAGACAAGAATCTATTTTCCCCCTAAAAGAAACGCAAGAATCTATTTTAACGTCGATTACATGTATGTATGTAGCATGATGCACCATCGTTTTCTCAATTTAGACTTAAAATTTATACTTCCCCATCCTACTATTTACTATATATTTTTATAATTTTCGTAAACTCTCTATTTTTGATAATGAACTTATCAATCAATGATTAAGTCATCAATATTCAGAGCTACGAGTACTCTACTCTCCTCACTTTGATTTGTCATATTATTTATTAGCATTTTACCATTTTATACTATTAATTTTAATGTTGTAAGTTTGTTCATAAATCATTTTTTACGGTTTTAGCAAAGTATATTTTATGTTTATATATGATGTATTCTATCAATTTAAACGAATGAATGTTATTTTAGTAAAATAAGGATATGATTTACTTTATTAAGTATTATACGAAAAATGATATGCTGAGGAAAAAAATTGAGGAAATGATGTGTATAAATCATGTCTCTCGATTTCATATAATTAGAAATCAATGGTCAAAATCCAAAACAAAGCAAACCATGTCGTTTGATTTTATTTTATTTTATTTTTCTCCTTCATAATTATTTCTGGTTTACCCCTTCTACGATTTTTGTTTGAAAGAAAAAATTGACCATTGATTTCTAATTAGATGAAATGGAGGAACAAGATTTGAATACATTATTTCTTCAAAAAAAAAAATTAATCTCAATTGAGAGAATCTATTCTCGTGTAAAAATTGTTCTTTTTGAATGAATTGTTTGTTTTTATCCTATAATATAATAATCCAACTCTCTAATTTTCTATGCGACAAATATTTAAATGTATTATTGAGAAAACAAAAATAACACCATATTGAACTTTAAAAATGATAAATAAATGGAAATACACTTTTTTCTACAATAGTGAAGTAAAAAAATGATGAAACTAAAAATTAAATACGCCTTCCCTCAAAAAATAAAAAGTTACGCCTATTAAACATTTTCTCATGTTTTGAGTTTTAAATAAGAGGGCTAAATATGAACATTGTTAGGCCTTGTATCTTGAAAATTGCTCTACTCCTTTTGGTTTTTGCTCATTTCCATCCCAAACTTTTAAAAATAGCATAAGCGTGAGTTAACTCGCGTTCGGTACCCAACATGAGTTAACTTGAGATAATACCAACGCGAGTTAACTCACGTTACATTATTATATAGCAGACAACATCTAATTTCTTCCATTTTACAATATTCAATCTCTAAAACTCTCTCCAATCATCCAACACCAAATTTTTTGTCAAATTCAAATCAATCACCACCAGGGCCGTCTTAACAAATTTGTTGGCCCTGTTTTGGTTTTTAAAGATGGAAAAAAAAATATTAAATTTTGGGTCCCAAAAGACTAAATAAGGCACTAAAAAGAAAAGGAAAATGTTAAGAAAACCAAATATAGTATAAGTGTCTTGGAACTTGTATAGTCAGTTTAAAAAGTGTAAAGAATTATGTTTTCAATGCAAATATTTCTTTTTTTGTTTCCTTAACTAGTGCTCGTGCCCCAGGGGCGCCATTGAAGTAAATTGAATTGTTTGATATATTTGTGCGTTAACTAAATATAAATACTAATTAAGTGCCTTACATATAAAAAAAAATGTTTTGGGCCCCCAAAAAATCGAGGCCCAGTGACATAGCCCAGACTCGACGGGCTATGGGCTGGCCCTGGTCACCACTACAATAACAAGTAAGTTTTCATAATACATTGACATTTTATGTTTATATGTTTAATTTTTCCTCTTTAAACATGAAAGTAACAGTTTATGTTAATTTTGATTTATTCGATAGGAAATGATTAAATGTTTACATGTAAATGCTATGAATCCTTGTTAGACTAGATTTGAGTTGATTAAATGTTTAGATGTTTGTATGTTTATGTTTTAGTTTATGCACTCCAAGTGTTTGACGAAATGTTTGAATGAGTTTTTCATTGATTTTTTTTAATTTTTTATGGTGTAGATCCGAAGAAATGAACATTTATCAAGTAGATCCAAACACGATGTTAGCTGCAGTATGCTTCAATGGTGGAAAGCCCAATATGTTCAGGGTTCAGATTAATGTCACGTTAGTAGATCTGAAGGATCAACTGGATCAAATCAATCAACAACTCAACCACAGAGACACAAGGAGGGTGGATGACCTTGAGTATTGACGTCCATCAATCAACTCAAACGAGAGATTACAGTTCATCTAGATGATGCTCACGAACAACGACAGCGTGAGGATCATGTTCATGATATTTGGTCAGCCACATCATGTTCTCGACGATCGAGTTGGATGTTTCGTTGTTGATATCTTCTGAAGATATTCTCATGAGTTTGATTCAGCCAGATGAAGATTAGGTTGTATTATTATGTTGTGTCATTATTTTGTTGGATTTTAGTTTCATTCTTGTTAGTTTGCTGAAGATGTTTGCATTGAAGTGTCTTATACTTAGTGTAAACATTTGCAAATCTATTTGAAAACTCGAAAGAATTGAGAGAACACATGTTGTATTCTACCGAATCAAATATATATGTTCTTACATCGAATTCCTTCGTATAAGATGAGTGTGACAAACTGGAATATATTTCCAAGATGTTTTGAGCTTGATTATGCTCCTCTGTCAATTGAAACTTGTCAGTTGGCATGACAGTAGGATTAAGTTAAAAAGAATATATTGGAATGCATTCCTTTTTGTCCATGCTCATTTTATATGAAAGAATTCGATGTGAGAACCTATATAGTTGATTCGGTAGAATACAAATGTGTTCTCTTCATTCTTGAGTTTTCAAAGAGACTTGTACATTTTTACACTAAGTATAAGACACTTCAATGCCAACATTATCGATAAACTTTCATGAATTTAATTTAAATTCAACATCATGATGATACCACATCTTTAGGGAGAATGTAATGTAAAGCAATGCTTTTTTTTATTGCCCGATTTAAACTGAGATGAAATTAAACTCTAAATGTTAATTTGTCGCATTCTATTCTTTTAGAATTTATTTTGCGTACTTGTGTATATTTAGTTAGGATTTATTTTGGAAATGAATGAATTGATCTTTCTAAGACATGCTTACCATTGAGCAAATGAATGTTTTTAAAAAATGTAGTGAATGATTGGAAATTAAAAAAAGCTGAACATAAGGTATTATGAATGAATGAATGTGGTAAATTAATGTAGTGATAGCCGATGATGGATATTGTAAAAAAATTCAAGTTTGTGGGCTTAAAAAAAACATCATCTCTATCAAGAAATGTTGTCATGTACTTCTGTTAGCTTGCCTAAAACAGGCACATGTTTACTCACGCTGGAAACCAACACATGTTAACCCACGTTGGAGTTCAGTGTGAGTTCAGCGTAAGTTAACTCACACTGAGGTTATTTAAGGAAAATCGGGGTGAGAATGAGCAAAAGCCAAGGGGAGTAAAACAATTTTCCTATATCTTTTATGATGTTTTGAGTTCGAATCTAAGACCATTCACTCTTGTTGAGGGAGTTACAGTAGTGTTTACCACTTTATCTACACAATTTTTTTTTATATTTGGTAAATAAGTACTGGATATTGATAAGATAGGTTATAGCGGATAACTGATAAATAAGTTTATAACAAATAGATGATTAACTATCAGTTATATTTATTTTTCAATTAAGATTACACGGATAAAATGAAATGAAGATAAAACATGATAAACTATAATATGCTATTCAAATTAGCTTATAAAAAGTGCTATATTCTCATAAAACTAAGCTATCAAGTTGTGTAAAAATGACAATAGCAATCAGATATTGTGTTTAAAATAGAAGTTTATAAAAAGACTATAAGCTCAATTTTAGGTTTATCCTAATAAACACGGACACTCGTCAGATTAGACGTGTTCCGGTGTTGGATACGTGTCGTGTCCGAGCACCGATACGACACCGACACATATAATTATACTGAATTATGTAATTTTTTCAAATTATTAACGGTATCGACATGTCAGTTTCCGTTTTGTGTCGGATGTCTGTATCTGTGTCGTGCTTCATAGGGTCTATCAAATAACACTTAAAAACTTAAACATGTTTTTAAGGAGTATAAAATATTTTCTTGAATAAGAGCAGAAAAAGAGTTTGAAACTTTTGCTCGATAGAGTAATTATATACCTTTTTAAATAAAAAATAATTTAGATAAATTATTACTGGAAAGTAGCCATGTGAGAGTGGCATTAAATAAGAGTCAAAAACCTTACAACAACAACGAGTATCATGGTTGGAAATGAGGTAGAAATGGGCCCCACAGCAGAACCGCGTGATAGTGCGTACTATGAGTTGTGGTGTCCATGATACGATTTATCTCAACTACTACCGACACCTCCCACCACAATCAACTACAACCGTTAAGATTCATCTTCAGATCCAATCTCAACCGTTCACCTTTCCAGCAGACAACAGAAAAGAACGTGGGTGGATGAAACAAAGAAAATAATTCTTTTCTTGAACAAAAAACAACTAAAATAATACTCTTTTAGAGAAAAAACAAAGAAAATAATTGAAAAACTAAATCTGATTACTAAATATTTGTATGAGATGGTAATAAATCTTTTGCGATGTTTTTTTGAACGTAATCCAGTTGATAAGAACATTACATGTAATATGTAAGAGTTGATGTTTGAACCTCAAATTTCTATTTATTTGTATATAAATGATGAATTTATAGCCACTGAATACTCGATTAAACAAAAATCTTACAATTTAATCAAATATCCTAACTTTGAACCACCATTGAGAAAATCTTTTGAAAGTGAGTTTTGCATGTCATTATGGTAGTACTTGAATGATTAATCTTTGCAATTATGGGCAAAATATTCCCAGACTTTGCATGTATTGTTGCTACTAACCGAGCTAAAGACGATAAAATATCTATTCACACACAAAAAAATGAATCTAAACCAGATCTTGCATCATAGGGGCATTTGAGTCATTAACTACACTTCAACTACCACAACCTCTCTCATTTGAGACTTTTGCCTATAAATTGAGTTCTAAGTCTTCTCTTTGGACTCACAACGCTTGATCAGACTTAACCATAGCAAAGCGGGTTCAATCTGTTCAAGCACAACTTCTCTTTCTTTCACCAACTACCTTTTTCTTTAAGGTAACACTTTCTCTTATGTTGCTTCTTCCCTTTGCTTTGTGTTTTTCTCTATAGATCTATGATGAGGTTATTCTTGATCAAGTTTGGATTTTGATCTTCTGGGTCATTTTGTTTTATGATTTTATCAAATGGGTTCATCTTAGATTTAACTAAATATGCTTAAAGTTTGGAAAAATATGTTGTATTGAGACCTTGATCTGGAGGATTCTCCAATTTTGGTCGTAAGTTAGTTTATCCAATTATGTGGGAATTGTGTTTGGTCTCTTAGATCTGGAGTAATTGTTATTACGTTATTGGTGTTTTTTCATGTTGATAATTGTTATGAAGCACGGATACGGATACGGATACGACACTGACACACCACACAGACACCACTAATAATTTGAGAAAATCACATAATTTAGTGTAACTATGTGTGGGTGTCGTGTCGGTATGTTCCGACACTGGGACACGTCTAATCCGAGGAGTGTCCGTGCTTCATAAATGATACTTATTTTCTTTGTACTTGTACTTAATTTCCATTTGTCGGTTATAGTGTTCTAGTTTGTTTGAAATTGTGTTAAGTTGGCTTTTGATCTATGTGTATGTTTGAATTGACGGCGAATTTAACATAATTGAGTTGTGATTTTGTTGAAGCTCGAAAGTGTAACTTTTGTCTGAATTGTGTGATTTGATTAAAGTCGCCGTCAATCTAAACATGTACTAAGATTGCATTGCAAGCATGGCTGGTTGGTGTTTATTTATTAAACTATGCCTCTAATTAACTTGATTTATGATTTACTTAATGCAAGATTTGAATCATGATTGATAAAAAATACATCATGTATATAAGGCATAAGACGGGTTGAACTAAGATTGAATTTTGATTATGGATGCTTAATTTACATTCTTTTGTTGTGTTTTTTAGGTCTTGATTAAAGATGGCAACAGAAACTTTCCTATACACATCTGAATCTGTGAACGAGGGACACCCTGACAAGCTTTGCGACCAGATCTCTGATGCCGTTCTCGATGCTTGCCTTGAGCAAGATCCAGACAGCAAAGTTGCATGTGAAACTTGCACAAAGACCAACATGGTTATGGTCTTTGGTGAGATCACAACAAAAGCAAATGTTGACTATGAAAAGATTGTCCGTAACACATGCAGGAACATAGGTTTTGTTTCAGACGATGTTGGTCTTGATGCTGACAACTGCAAAGTCCTTGTCAACATTGAACAACAGAGTCCTGATATTGCTCAAGGTGTTCATGGCCATCTTACAAAAAGACCTGAGGAAATTGGTGCTGGTGATCAAGGTCACATGTTCGGGTATGCTACTGATGAAACACCCGAGCTTATGCCTTTAACCCATGTTCTTGCAACCAAGTTAGGAGCTAAGCTCACTGAAGTTCGCAAGAACGGAACATGCCCTTGGTTGAGACCTGATGGAAAGACCCAAGTCACTATTGAGTATTTCAATGACAAGGGCGCCATGGTTCCGATCCGTGTCCATACCGTCCTTATCTCAACACAGCACGACGAAACTGTCACCAATGACGAAATTGCAGCTGATTTGAAGGAACATGTGATCAAGCCCGTGATCCCAGAGAAGTACCTTGATGAGAAAACCATCTTCCACTTGAACCCTTCAGGCCGTTTCGTCATCGGTGGTCCTCACGGTGACGCTGGTCTAACTGGCCGCAAGATCATCATCGATACCTACGGTGGTTGGGGTGCACACGGTGGTGGTGCTTTCTCCGGTAAAGATCCAACAAAAGTTGACAGGAGTGGAGCTTACATTGTGAGACAAGCTGCAAAGAGTATCGTTGCTAATGGACTTGCTAGAAGGTGCATTGTGCAAGTTTCCTATGCTATCGGTGTTCCAGAGCCATTGTCCGTGTTTGTTGATTCTTATGGTACCGGAAAGATCCCTGATAAGGAAATCCTTAACATTGTGAAGGAAACCTTTGACTTCAGGCCAGGAATGATCTCTATCAACCTTGATCTTAAGAGGGGTGGAAATAACAGGTTTTTGAAGACTGCTGCTTATGGACATTTTGGTAGAGATGATGCTGATTTCACATGGGAGGTTGTGAAGCCACTCAAGGGTGGAAAGTTAGCCACTGCCTAAGTGAAGTGAAGGAGTTTTGGATGGTGCCTACAAATCTTGGTTGTACCAAAAGCATGTTATAATTTTTCTTTTGTGTCCCCTTACCCCTGTTTTCATTTATTATATGTATTTTTTTTTTTGGTATTTTTTTCTTCTGATTTGTGTACTTTGTATGTGTTCATTTAGAACATATATATATTTTACATGATCAACCGACAAAATGTTGTGTCAAGATTTATCCCATATAATGTAATAATACCAAATTAAAGTGAGCTTACAATTAGTTGGTTACTATTTGTTTTTTGTTAAACGACCAAAATATCTCTGTATTAGCACGGTTGGAGTATATTTAATATATAAGGTCGTCATTATATAAGCACAACGTTGTAAAAAAGCATTTCTATGCTAAATATTTTCTTTAATTGAATTAAAACATATTGGTAGGCAATGCCAATATAGGATTAAAATGACAGAAATTTAAATATCATTAAGAAACATACCGTCAAGGTTCTAATTGAGTGGGACACGAACCAATTTCATCGATTCCTTCCTCTTTGGAAGCGGAACACGAACTAATTTCCGCTATTTTGGGTTGTTAACTTGTTTTTGAGCGTAGTATAAAGTTAGCGAAATTTCTATGGTGTTTTAGTAGTATCGGTCCACAATGGAAGGGTCCGTATCGACACCTCACTACTACTTCTCCGTCTCACAATATTAATCGTTTAAAGTTTGTGCACAATTATTAAGAAAATGATTAATTGTGTTGATTTCAATTGTAAAATTAGTAGCATTTACTAAAACACCCTTATTAATTGTAGTTAGTGGAGTAAGTAAGTTGGATGAAATTCAATAAATAAAGGTATAATAGTGGAAAAAAAAAAAAATGCTGCATTGGTATTGTAAAGTGACAATTATTTTGAGAAAAATAAAAAACGCTAAAAAGACAATAATTGTGAGACAGAGGAAGTACTTTATTAATAATGGCTAAACTATTTCATAAAAAATGATAGTTTAACCAGCATCAAATTTTATTGATGATTAGTTTTTTTCTTGATCTCGTAGATGTAGGGATCAACATAAAGAAGAGAAGTACTTTGCTTATGCTATTTCAAAGCAATTCTAAAAAATGAGAGAAAAACTGAATACGAAAAAACTGTGAATATTTTTGATCAATTGAATCTGTTACATGAAGTTGTTTATTATTAGCTTGTATTTTATCTTGTACATATTCGATAGGTAAAAGAGGGTTCAAAGCTGTAAAATTCTCTAAGTCCATGATTGAAGATGTTGAATTCGACGAAAGTTGGGAAGCTTTCGACAAACTATTTGGTTTTGGAGGAGGAAGTTCTAAATGTCCAGACACGTGGAAAGCATGTAGTTATTGTCGAAGATATTCATTTCTTAGCAGTTTAGTTTTGCACTTATTTTCTCTATGTATATATAGTAGTTTTTCATATGAAAAAGGTGTCATAAATCTCATTTGCAGAATTCAAACACTCAAAGTACCAACGTAGAGAGAAAAGAGTAAGAATGTATGTAAAGATTTGCTGAACCATCTTTAAATTAATGCAATGTAATTTACTTTTCTTTAAGTTTCTCTGTCTTTTACAATGTTAAGTTTTACTTGCATTAAATCACTGATTTATGTCAAAAGACAATTATCTTCATTCAAAAAACAGTTTTATTCATCTTGTTCATAAAACAAACTATGAATATGATGAACATTCAAACATTTTCTGAAAAAAGATTGTACAACATGCCCTAGGATTTCTAGTTTGATCCTGCAAGTAATTATTTAAAACTAGTCTTATTGTTCATCAAGAGCACCAACAAACACTTATTACAAGTTGTAGGTGACAACTAAGCATAACTAACTTGTACCAAACTAAATGTAACTCAAATGCATATGAAATCTAAGCTAAATGTAATAACTTGTGTTCCAAGCTAACTAGTTAGGAGGCGCCTTCTTGCTTGGGAGGAGGAGAGTGTTCCAGAGTGTGCTGCTATTTTGCATAATATTGTTTTGCAGGATAACATACTAGGTAGGTGGCAATGACTTCTTGATCCTATTCATGGCTATACAATCAAAGGTACTTATCATTTCCTCACGTCGGTGTATGCACCTACTGATAGGGGCTTGTATGTCGATGTGTGGCATAAGCGAGCTCCGTTAAAGGTTTCATTGTTTGCGTGACGGCTGTTCTGTAATCAACTTTTGACTAAAGACAACTTGGTGCGACGACATGTTCTAGATATTGATGACAACGTGTGTGTAGGCGGTTGTGGGTCTCAAGAGACCGCCAACCATTTACTCTTCTGTTGTGACACTTTTTTGCAGCATCTGGTTCTTGATTTTTCAGTGGCTAGGCATCTCTTTTGTTGGTCCGTTCACAACTCACGATCATTTTTTTTCCAGTTCGGGCACCTTGCGGGGTTATCGCATTCTTCACATTCGTTTTTCCAAATAATCTGGTTAACTTGTGTCTGGGTCGTTTGGAAAGAGCAGAATAGCGGAGTTTTTCAACAAAAGGTTATGGAGCCGCAGAGCATAGCAGACAAAGTCAAAAGGCACTCTTTCCTTTGGCTGAAATCTAATATGCCAACTTTTGTTATCAGTTACCATGACCGATGGCGACACCCTTTAGCTTGTATGGGTGTTTTGTTGTAACCTTCTTATTATTATTTTACTTTTTTAATTCATCAAGGTGATCATTTATTTACTACCAATGACTTGACATTGTAATTTTTGAATGTTTCTCTTTTACACGCCTTGTGCGAGATAAAACACCTTTAGTATTAGATATATTTCATTTTAGCTTTTTCAAAAAAGATACATCAATAAAAAAAATTGGTAGCCAAAGCTACCCCTTCATACACAAACGTTTTTTTTTTTTTTATATAAAAAAAAAATATGCATAGACGTTTCGCCCCTACATTTTGCCTTTGCTAAGACATCAACGCCATATCAGCCTTTTGACAAATATTATTATTTTTTGTTGCACACGGTATCATGCTAAATTATGTCAAAAAAATAATATCATGCCAAATATATTTGTATTTATATGTATTTATTCTACATGCCTTAAAGCAAAAAATGTATTTATTCTACACAATTATTTTGTCTTTATATGTTGAAGTAGATGGGTGATATTAACACATTCTCTAATATGCTCTTCTTAGTACTCTCTTGGTTATTATATAGTTGAAATTTAAGAATTCTTCTCTTTTCCCAACAAATTTTGCTCTTACCCAACTAAACTGACTAAAATATTCATGCGCTAGTTAACTAACGCAACGTGAGTTAACTCACGTAGATGTTAAACCTAGCATCACGAGTTAACTCACGCTAGTAACATATCATTCATTTTTCCCACTTTCTGCGTATGCTCACATTCTTGAGGAAGTAGTGATTTGTTAAGTTGAGCTGGTGTGGTGGGAGACACCAATATTGGTACACAACAACCACGTGGATTCAAAATTTAATTGTCTTTCCTTATTATCACTTTTAAGCTTACTTTATAAGGATTGTGTTTATGGTAGATTTGCTCCCAACTTGTCACTTGTTATATGAAAATACTTGTCAGTTGTTCATGCAACTCTGGTAATATATAGGTAGCGTTTGACCCGACTTATTTCTGACTTTTTTACACAATAAAAGGAGAAGTTGGGCCAAACACATTTTTTGAAAAGCACTTAATATAAAAAGTTGCTTATTTTTTTAGTGTAAAATACACAAATAAAGTAGTTTTGCTAAAGTTGTCGAAACTAACTTCTAAAAGTTCTCGGTAACTTTTTTCTATGTATTCCCCTTCGAATCCTATTGAGCACGTTTTATTTTTCATTTTAATTGATTTTTCAGACGGCATGCATGTGCTCTTCAATTGCTAATTGCTATGTATTATCTTTTGTTTCTTTTTACATTTATTTTTGTTAATTGCTATAATTTGTTTATGTTAAAAAATGTTATCTTCTATTAACCGTATTAATAAATTAATTATAAAAAATACTATTCACAATTTGGTATCCTCGTACTTTTTATTGACAATGGTATACTATTATTATTATTTTCAAAGAAATACTACGTTGTAAATTTAAAGGTCCATTATTTATATATTTAATCAAGATTTTTTTTGTAGGTCCTAAAGAATTATTTATTTAGGACTTTTAATATAATTTACATTATCATAAAAAGATTTATATTTTCTAAAATATTTTACTGAATGTTCAAATATAATAAATTATATGTTTTTAAATTTTAATGTTTTATATTGTTTAGTAATATATATAAGGATTTTTTTATTTCATTTGTAAATATTTTAATAGTTATTAGATCTTAACAAGACATTTTCATCCCAAAAAAAAATCATAATTGAGGTAATCGCTTACGAAATATCTTCAAAAATTACTTAAAATCATAATGTATGAATTTTTATATATCTTATTCACCTCTTATCTATAATATTTTTTAAAAATATTGTTTCATTTTCCCCTAAAAAATTGATTGTTTCTTTTAAATATATTTATTTATTTATCAAAATTTCTTTTGAAATATGAACTTTCTTAAAATAAATTCATTTTAAATAAAAATATTATCAAACACTTGAACATAAAATAGATTTTGAAATAAAAAGCAGCATTTACCAAACAACTTTAACTTTATTTTTAAAGCTCATACTTTTAACTTTAAGTTTAAAGTAGCTTCTATGCCTCAAAAAAGTTGGGCCAAACACAATAGCATCTTTAATCTATATAATATACTGTAGTAACTTACTCCTATAATGAATTAATGATGAAATTAATCAATATTGGTGTAACACAATTGTGAGCGAAGGAATGAAACTTACTACTATAGTGCTGGGTGCAGGAGAACAGCTAAATTAAGGGAAAGTCATGTTGCTCTAAAGAATTGAACTAGCGTGAGTTAACTCACACGCAGGTGTTAATTATTGTGTGTGTTAACTCACACAGTGCTTACACTTGCGTGACGTAAGTCACGCAATTTGAGTTAACTAACGCAGAATTTTACACATGTGTTAGTTAACTAGTGCAGGGGTATTTTGATCAGTTTGGTTGGGTGGGAGTAAAACTTGTTGGGAGAAGAGCATAATTCGAAATTAAAATAAGTTACGGTCAATCATGTAAGCCCAACGTAAAGCTATTAAAGTCCATTTAAATTTCAACCGATTAAAAATAGTGTCTTTGGAATACTCCTTTCGGTAACATTTATAAAAAAAAAAATTATTTTTGGGTCTATTGAATATCTAATATATTTGATATATATTATATACCAAATACATTAGATATCCAATAAATCTAAAATGTAGTTTGTTGAGAGTATAGCTATAATAATTCATTGAAGTAGGTAAACTTTAATCACATGGTAACACTATTAGTTTTTTAGGGATTTCTTTAGTCACACTATAGTTTTTTTGAGGGGATTTTATTTTATAAGCAAAATATTTTATTAAAGGGAGTATAAGGGAGGGATACTCCAACCCTAACAACAATAGCAATCCGGATCAAGCATCATAGTAGAAGAAAATCTATCAAACTTCTATAAAGAGTTGCGGAGCTCTTACCAAATCATTTCTTTTTTTTTTTCTTTCAAAAAAAAGGCAAGGTAACAAATATAATTAAACACTATTGATGTTTTTGAAGAAATTGAAAGCTCAAAGAAATACAAATGAAAATGTGATAGAAATCACAAGAATAACAACATTCATAACAATTTGTCAAAAAAGAAAACAACAACATTTTAACAAGCTAATACCGTAGACTTTAGAATTTTAATTTGGGATGCAACCACAGTACACCTCCTCCCCATCCTCCCAAACGCACTTCCCATCATGAGATGGAGGACAATATATATTTCGACAATCAACATCAACGTCACAGGGATGGCGAATATCTACAGTGAAAAAAAGAAGAAAAAAAAAACTTGCATTATTTATAGAAGAAAACTTTTTTTTTTTTTTTGAGGAGAGAAGAAAACTTAAAATGACGAGAAAAAATGCTTACTGCTAACTTCAGTTGCAACAAGTAATGGAAGAAGAATGACGATCATATGATACACAAATTTAAAAATTATATTCATATTTTTCCGTCTTTGCAAGCAAGAATCAATTTTTTGTTTATGACAGAATCAAAAAATTTCTTGATCACTTTATAAAGGAAAAAAATCTCCATGCTCTACTTATTTTAATAACTAGTTTTATTCACTTATAGAGTCACAAGATACCCTTCCATAATAATTATTAAGTATTTCTTAACATTAGTATGTTGTGTTTGGTAAAAAAAAACATTAACTTATGGTATGCATCTCTTTAGCTCATCTTATTGATGATTTGACCTTTAAGTTTATTCAATTTTAGTCTATACTTTTATTAACTTTTTTACAAAAATCAAGTGTTTTAGTCATTGTATTTGACCCCTATGAAAGCAAAATGAGTATTTTAGTCATTGTATTTAATCCCTATAAAGATTAAAATAGAACAAATTTTTTGTATGGACCGAACTTGAAAATCATTAATTTTGTAGAGTGAACATATTGAACCGCAAACTTGATCAATATGCCACAAAAAAAATCACCATAAATTTATATAAGTAAAAGTTAAATTAAAGAAACGACAAAGATTGTATAAACTGTTAAAATAGTTGGTAGTTATTTGGAGTTAGTTAAGGTAGTTAAATTAGAGTTAGTAATCAACTCTAGTTAGTTGATAAGTAAACTAGAGTTAGTAGCTTGGTTAGAAGTTAGTTTGAGTTAGCTACTCAAAGTAATCTTTGTATATAGGAACACTATTGTGCTAATTCATTATCTTTTTTTTAATCTATTCATTTAATATGAATCTCACTAGCTCAGGTACCACATAGTGTTTTCTGAATATGTGTCAGATCATTTGTATCAATTTGGCACCTTAGGCGGGTTTTTCAAACACAGCCACTCAACTTTTAATCTCATATGACTTTCTTGTGTGTGGGTAATTTGGATGGAAAGAAACGCTCCGGTCTTTCATCAAAAAGAGGTCCCGTTACATCAATTACTAGATAAAATTAAACTTCAATCATACTGGTGGCTGAAAGCGAACCGTCCTAACTTTGCTTTTTCCTATCATTTGTGGTGATTGAACCCTTTACATCGTCTGGGTATTTATCTGTAATGGAGGGTTTTGTCATCTGATCTTGTTATTTTGTTACCCTTTGTTATGAGGTTGTAATTTGATACTCTTTCAGCTGGGGTTTTTGCACTACTTGTGCTGAAATTTTCAGGCTGCAGTAATATTTTTCATTTTAGCTTCTTCAAAATAAAAAGAATTTCTATGAGTATTTTTCTCATGAATACACATATGTTCTCTATCTTGCTTACATCTACGATCTTTTTCCCTTCGATTCCATGATTCTCAACAACAACTTCGGCTCGAAGAATTAAAATTTACAGTTGCGCGTAGATGATACTCGATACACAAAAAAATAATATAAAAACTAACATTAGTTATTTAGTAAAGTGTTTTTTTAAGAGGTAGTTATTTAGTAAAGTTGAAAAAGATGTTTCAATGAATCAAATACATTTCTAAAATGATAACAATGTCTTTTTCTATGTAAGCGAATAAAATATTTACAATAAACCTATCATTCAGTTTGTTTGAGTATTGTATTGATCATTTTTATTGGTTGTTATAAAAATTAAAAGTGTCAAAATAAGTCGAATAAATTTTTCGATCAAATATTAATTTTGACTTTATTCTTCTCCTTATTTTTGACAAATAAATTTATTGAAGGTCACCAAAAGTATATTATTAGCGTAGCTAAATATGAAATTTAAATATTTTTTAAGAGTAATATGAAATTTACATGCTATTCAAACAAAATAAGCTTTTTGGGATTGTCAAAGCGATTCTATTTTTTTGTCAAAAAAAAATGCTAATATATTATTATGCGGTTTACATCAAATATTTTACATCTATATATTTTTTTTGGAGAGCTAATATATTATTTTTCCAAAAATATATTATTATGTGGAAAAGTTAACATACTTTATTTTTGAGTGGAACATTTTGTTTTTTAGCTGAGCAATAAACATAAGGTTTTTAATAACTCCACCTGTTAATTTAACGTGGCCCATTTTTGTTTTCGACTCAATGTGCCACCAAAATCTGTTCTTTCTCGTTTGTATTATTGGGTCATATACTTTTGTTCTTTGCACACCTCATTGAATTAAAATGACTGATGGACTGACCGTATAGTGGATGAATAACTGCTAACAACTACAAATATATTTTTTCAAAGAAAAAATGATACAAGTATTATATTATATTACTTTAGTATTTTTTTTTTTGCTGTAAAAATAGTGGATGAATAATCCTTCAAAATAAAATAGTGGATGAATATAATTGACAACGATTTAACAAGTATTATATTAACGAATCCACGGTCCATTCATATTAAGGAATCCACGGTCCATTCACACTAACTTATGTTTTTTTTAATGGATTAATTAAGTTTTTGGTCCCTATAAATATCTGCAGTTTTGTTTTTATTCCCTATAAAATCAAATTACACTTTTTAGTCCCTACAAAATTTTCCGTTAGTGTTTTTAGTCCCTGATAAATTAAAATTTGTTTAATTATTCTTAAACTTCTAAATTTTTAAAACATTTTTTACAGACATGTTCATAATGTAAAACACTCTTTTATAAAATCTTTTAGTTTTTAAACATGTAATGAATTAAATATGAATTTTTCTAAAATCCAAATTTTGAGGATTATATTAATGAAAATTTGGACCTAATAATAAAATTTTAAGCTACTTTTTTGCTTAGGAACTTTGTATAATGTTCTAAATAAGTATGTAAAAAATATGTTAAAAATTTAAAAGTTTAAACACAATTAAGAAAATTTTAAATTTACAAGGACTAAAAGTATGTGTTGGTCCTTGTTAAATTACATCTTTTCGTATGGTTCTTAACTAAAAATACATCTTTTTTTTGATATAACAAACTTTGAGAAAATTATGGATTTAAAAAATCATGGTGAATTTAGCTAAGAACCATACGAAAAGCATGTAGAAATTGTACCTGAGTTTTTTCCTATAATAATCTCTTTTATAAAAAAATTAGTGTTGTTTAACATGTAATAAATTAAATATAATTTTTTTAAACGCAAAAAATTCAAGATAAAACTAACGAAAATTTGAACCTAAAAATAAAATTTTGAGCTATTTTATTGCAGAGGAACATTTTATAATGTTTTAAATAAGTATGTACAAAATCATTAAAAAATTTAAAATTTTAAGCATAATTAAATAAGTTTTAATTTAATAGGGACTAAAACTACGTGCTAAAAAATTCGGTTGCCCTACCTCCATCCCCTACTTTTATATACTTATCTGTTGCCCTACCTATACCCAATGGGGATGAAAAATTGAATCTCATCCCCATCCTCAATGGGTTCGGTTATTTCCGCCCCATCTCCGTCCCCGTAGTGATCAATTTTTTTTTAATAAAAAAAGAGTTTTTTTTAAGCTTCAATGGTAATATCGTAATGCATTATCCTACAATTTGCACTCATTTTAACATTTTTTTACTGAATAATTCGGTTGCTCCTTTAACTATCAATGAAAGCTCTTATATCATGGCAATCATCAAACCAAATAACATGACATATCATTATCAACCCCCTCAACAAAAACAAAAACATGACCCTTCTACATTTGGGTAGGGTTTGGGGTGGGTACATATATCCTCGTTACCTGTCCCGTACCCGTATTATCAAATCAGGGAAAACCCAAACCCATACCCAAACCCAGTCAAATCGGAAAAAACCCATCAAATCGGGGTTGGTTTGGTCGGGTACCCATGGGCATGGGTTTTGTTGTCATGCCTAGCTCAAAGTAAAACATTACAAATGATTTCTCAAACCATGAGTAACTCACTCTAAAACCTCTAGAAAAACCTCAAATGAATAGAAGAAGACCCGATAAAACACTAATAAATATCATATGATGAGGGTCATCATAACTCTATACTTAAACCTTTCATTGTCCTCAAGTAACAAAATAACCGTGCATTCAAATTTGCAATAAGTAAAGTAACATACATTTCCGACATGGTGCTCATATCTTTATTTTGTCCCACTTACGACTTCTATATAACTTACCACTTCCATTCTCCAAGAATTCAATCGGGATAGTCGTAGAGGAGATAATCCAGACGTTCAACCACACTCAATTGTCTATTCACTTCCCCACCAATACCATAGAGAGTAGTCGTTGTTAATCCACTCAGTAAACATGATAATGCCATTTCACTATAAATTTGAAGAGATTTAGAATAGTCATTCAAAGTCAAGTACAAACGTACATACTTTAAAGGTCTTTCAAAGTTATAACATGGCTTAGGTTACAGTGAGATATATTTGGAAAAAGTAGGCTTAACAAAAGAAATGGAGTTAGATATCTTCTACAAATCCTTATACATTCAACATGACCAACCGTCAAAATCTTCTCTAGAACAACACAGGCATTAGTAGAACTAGTTTTTTTAGGTGACTAGTTTTTTTTTATTGCTTGGCTCTTAATTTCGCACGCGCGTGCTCGCGTATGTATCTATATATATATATATATATATATTTTTTTTTTTTGTGCAGTCCAATTTTTAGATGGTTGATCTCCCTTTTTCATTTTTTTTTTATCGTAACCAAGTTCTACTAGTACCAATCCCCAAACTTAAGATGTTGCTAATTTCAAAGAGCAACTCTAAAGTTAGTTCCAAACCAATACAAGGGAAACTCATACTTCTATGTAAGTCCAAAGAAATCAAATAGATGTAAACATTTTCGGTTAAAAAACTTGTAACATGGATTGTCACCGAAACAAAGAAGTAGTATGGAGGCTCAAATTGGGTTAGCAAAGGATAACATTTAATCAGAGTGTTTTGAAAAGGGTCAGAGTACCAAACAACATGCCTCGTGTATATGCAAATATGACCAATAGATTTCAGAGAAACAATGCAAGCTCTAGAAAACAAACATTCAAATATGGACACTCATATGATAAAGAAATACATTAAAAAAGGGTATATATTTGGCTTAAAATTTTACCTATTATTCTATTGAGAAAAGAAATGGTGATTTTGATGAATGTATTTGTTGCAATCACTTGACTTCCAATTCTATCAATTAGGATTTGATTGGTTTCTCCATTGAGGGCTAATCCGTGGGAAGAGTAATTCAATTCGGTGGACACTACGGTTAGCTTTCATGGTGTTTTCAATTCGGTGCTTTTAATTATCAATTTTAACAGAATATGTATATAAAATCAATTTTGTGGAGACAAAAACTTGAATTCACGGCCAAAATTAATTGATGCATTTTTGGTAATCAGATATGTTATGTCAATGTCTGTAATTTTTCTGTCACATAGTATACTTATAACCAAATTAAATTTTTAGATGCCTTTTTTTTATCCAAAATTTTGAGGCCTAAAGCTCTTACTTGGGTTGCTTGGTCCTTAGGTCGGCCCTGAGTGTGAGTTAAAGTTACATATTTAATAAAAGAGTAGATGTTGAGAAACATATAAATGAGAGAGTCCATATAAATAATGCCTTAAAGTCTTGGGGTTTTGAGTGATGTCCAAAATCACTTGTGTAGATCCTCAAACCTAGTATGTTGATCCATCTCAGTGTTTAAGTCTCCCAAGAAGTCTCTACAATGGTGTCAACGATGATTGTTGCTAAAGGTATCGACATATTGGGTTTGAGGAACCACACAAGTGATTTTGGTGGCTGAGAGCTAAATTGAAGCTAGGAATTGGATTCTTGAAGATTAGAGGTAAGGGGGGTTAGTCTTTTTCACTATTTAAGCTAGAATATCTTAATTTCACTTATGTGTTTAAGTGCTTTTGTGATAATTGTGATTTTTTCCTGGTTTTGATGATAAAATTCATGCTCCTATTTCATGTGAAATTGTGGGTATGATAAACTTCATGAAATTGTTGTGTTAAGAGCTTAAACTTCATAGTTGTTGTTGAGTTGTTTGATGAATTTTGATTATTTGAGTGTAAATCATGAATTGGTTTGTGATTGTTGTTGAAACATGTTTGAATTTACTGCATGAATGTTTGTTTAAGTTTGTATGTTGTTGGGTTTGAATTGGTGTGATTGTTTTTGAAGTTTGAATGAAAAATGAGAAAATGGTGGTTTTTGGTGAAAATGAGCTAGATGATGACTTTGAGATGAATTGGTGTTATAATCTGATGTTTGTTGTTGATTTAAGTGCCTTTTTATGTTTGTAATCAAGTGCATAAGTTTTGGGGTTGAATTTTGGGTCAAGGGGATCAAAATTGGGGTTTAGGTGTGAAAATGGAGGGTTTCCCGAGAGGAAAACCCAAGAACAGGGTGATCTGTTCTAGTGTAACTCGCCAGGCGAGTTGGAACTCGCTAGGGTGAGTTGCCCAGTAACAGCAGCCCCTGTTTTTGGTGTTCTGTGTTTTGGGGGATCGATTCGGACCGTCCAAACTGATTCTTTTGATGTAATTAATTGTATCTAAACCTTCTAAATCTTTGGAAACATCAATTGAGTTAGATTGAACTTGGTTTTGTGAATCGTATCATAAAATTTTGAAATTGGTTCAAGAACATGAAATTTCCGAAAACTCGTTTTCTCAAGGAAAAATAATAGGAGTAAGGTTGTCTAGTATTGTTATGACTTATAAAAATGTTTTGGATGTGAATCATGAACTTTAACATTGTTTTGCTTTGAAAACTTGAATTCTTTGAGAAAAAGCAAAACGATACGAACTATGTGAAATTTTGAGATTGAGGTGATTTGGCCTATGAAACGTATTTGTATATGCTACTGCACTCATATGTGACTTGTGTGTATACTTAGTTGAGGTATTCAAACTTGTTTGGTTTATTTTGTTGAATAACTTAGAAAATAAAAGAAATGATACGAACTTAGAGAATTTCAGTATTTGTAGACATTGGCCTATGAACCATATATGTATATGCTACTGCACTTATAGGTGAATGGTGTATATATTCGGTTGAGGCGATTGTACTTGCTTACTCTAACTTTGGAGAATTGTCGAAAAATGCTAGTCTTTGCAAATATAGGTGAACCTTGCCAAATAGGAATTTTAGGGTAGGTTAACTTAACACTTGCTTTATATTTGTAATGATACGCTAGAATATGAATAAGTTGAAGATGTTTGAGTATTTATTTAGATCAAAGATGTGATGTGATCAATTGGCCGTATTTTGTGAAGAATGTGATTTTGGAACCATATGTTCTATTAGTTGATTGTTGTTGATTAATTATGATGATGATGAATTCTGTTGGTGAATTCTTACATCCAATTGGTGACGACTTTGATGGCGTATGAATGTATTGAAAATTGTTGATGTTGATTGTTGACGACTTGTCGTTGGACATATGCATTGATTGAGTCATATGTTCATCCATTCATGATGTTGGTGTTGGATTGTATGTCCATATTGGCGACGACCAGATTTTATATCCATATTGGCGACGATGAATACTTTGTATTCATATTGGCGATGACTATGATACATATGTATCTAAGGTGACGACCTTAAGGGTGACCGGTACCACATGCATATAGAATCGTGTCTAGGCGCATTGCATAACTTGACAGGTGTCATAATTGCTTATGTGCTCAGTGAATATTTGCATGCTTGATTTGTATACTTATTGAATTGTATACTTGGTGAACCTATGAATATGTAGGAATGTGTACTGAATATCTATATTCGTATACTTGTTGGATATTAATGATGTTGAGTTGCCTAATCAATTGAAATTAATTGTATCATTTATTTTCATTGATTATGTTTAATTGTGAATTTTGAACTAACCCCTAGTGGTCATTTGGTTGACCGCCTACCTTATTCGTATGGATGGGCGGACGGCGTGCATGAGTAGTTGCTTTGCATTGGTGAGTTGCTTGAGGAAAGCTCGGAGCTTCCTCGTTTACTGCTTTTTCGAAGTCCAGTGTGTCGGCTCTGATTAAGATGTCTTTCTGTTTGGAGTCTTATGACTATTTGTTGTTTTATGACTCTATTGTTGAGATGATATTTTATATTTGGTGATGTATTATGATTTTGAGATATGGCTACTTAGAGATGTTTTTACTAAACACAGTTGTGGTGATGTTTTTATTCTGCTGCGATGTTTTGAGAAAATTTATTATGTATGCATGCTTGGTGATTTATTGGCGAAGTAACATCTAAATTCTTGATATGCGCGTATCATTAACGTAATATTTTACTTTTAGAGTTTAGGGTGTTACATTCTTAACTCAATACGATGATACTCCCATTTTCCTTATGACTCGATGCCTTTTATTGTAGGTTTTAATTATGGGCTCAATAGTTTTTTTTTTTAGTTTAATGATTATTATAATTATCTAGGAACCCATATTAAGGATGGGTTGAAAAGAAAAATAATATTTGTTCTGAATTTTGACCTTGTTCGAGTATATACACCCTGTAGAACGATCTTATTGTAGATTTTGATTTTGGATAAAACAAATTAAATTATTATTTTATTGGTTACTATAAGGAATCAAATAAGAGTGTTTAAGTATTGTTGAAATATAGGTAGTTATACTCATTTTAGAGTTAGTTAGGGTATTAGTTTAGTAAATATATAAGTCATAAGTTGACTCATTTGTACCTCTCTTTCCTTTTTGTATTTTCAAGTAGTATCAATACAATAATTTCCAAAGTTGTTTGTCTCTATTTTCAAGGATGTCATTATTCTCAACAAATATAAATCTTTTCATGTTAATGTTAAATACTTTTAAGATTGTCAAAGAAAGCCAAAAATTAAAGAAATACAGATGGATGTCCGATAGAAATCATAAGAGTAACAACATTCTACCAAGCAAATAAAACTATAGGTTTAGAAATAAAACCTAATTATTTTTAACATGCCATTCCCATGCACCTCTGACCTAGGGTTTTGTATACCACGCTGGTTTCATGCAAACACATTGTTTTGAAACACACTTCCCAACATGAGGAGGAGTACAATTATTATTTGGACAACCATCATCTGATGAATTGCAATTCAACCTACGGATTCCTATGTAAAAAAATAAGAATAAAGCCATTTTATTTAAAGTGATGAAGTATTGTGTATAAAGTAATGAAGAAAAATTTAAAATGATGAAAAAAAAAGTTCTTACGGCGGACTCCAGTTGCAATAGAAAAAAAAGAAAGAAAGAGGATGAGAGTAGACACAAATTTGAGAATTACAACCATAATTATTTTGAGAAACAAATAATCTCTTGAGGACTTTATGATACAAAATTCTCGTGCTCTGGTTATTGCACTAAATAGTTGTTGGGACTTATAGATTTGCAATAAATCCATCCAGAGATTATAATAAATATTGTCTCTTAAGTATATAAATGCATTGTTTTTGCCCTTATTACCTATTCAATTGATCACTTGACATTCTCAAAAGAATTGATATTTGTACAACCATTTTATGACAACTTTTGTACAACTCTATCTCATACTCATATAATGTTCATATCCTCTCTCTCACTCTCTCTCTCTCTCTCTGTTGTTTTTTACCAATAAAAAAAAGGTTGTCACAAATGTTATCATTAATCGGTTGTTCGAATATCATTACTCTTGTTGATAAGTAGAGTTCTTTTTTCCTTTACTAACCTTTCATTATTAATTTTAAGTTTAATTTTAGTCTTTTATGCTAGAGAAGGGTAAAAAGACCAAAGGGTAATAATATTCAGATGATCATTAGGTACTCCCGAATAATACCTACAATTGGATAAAGACTCACATGGTTATAATTATAAATATATAAATAGGAGTAAGCGAATGAGTACCTTACTATCCATGCATAATATACATATTTTTATTTATATATGATTCAAAACTAATTCCTCCACTTATCTGAATTTTGAAATGACTATTGGTGCGTTTGATTCGCAAAAGGATGTATACTAGACAAAACAGTACATGACAAGTATCGAAGTTACAGAACAAATACAACTTACCTTTTTGTTGATCTAAAGAAAGAAAAAACAAATATAATTTTCAGAAGTGTCACTTGTGTTTTTATGGAATTCGGATCCTCTCCTATTTTTTCTCTTATGCTGCCAATTCTACTACAATCTCAACCGTTGCTCTTCCTTTAAGACAACTTTTCAATTTTATTCTTTTCCTTTAAAACTCCTCACCTGTTGGATTTGGAGCAGGATAGATAGTAGGACCTATTGCACAGGATCGCTGGACCCGAAACGGACAAACAAATGAATTTTGAGAATTACTATCAACACTCTCTTTAACATTCACTCTTTTATTAGATGGAATCAATGTATCTCCCACCACTTTGTTTGGGTTCAATTTTCAAAGTGTAGAACCACAATGATTTAAACCAATAAGAGAGTGAGTATTATAGAAGGTGTTCAAAAGAGAGTGTTGCTAACAATATTAATGTATTTTTTCACCTTTAAGTAAGCCGGTCGGTCACTTTAATTCAATGAGGTTTGCAAAGAACGAAAGTAATAAGTCCATAAAATAAAAACAAATGACCCAACAAAACAAACAAGAATCAATGAACAGGTTTTCTTTGGCATAGTGAATTGATAACAAAAAATAGGTCGTGTTAAATAAACAGGTGGAGTTATCCAAACCTTATGTTTATTGCTGAGTAAAGAAACAAAATCTTCCATTCAGAACTAAATGTTGTTTTTCACAACAATTTTATATATTGACATAGTTTTAAGAGACTTGTACACATCTCCCTGGTTACTCATATTTTGGACCACTTATAACTAAATTAATTTTTTAGAGGCCTTTTTTCATCCAAAATTTTGAAGCCTAAAACCCTTACTTGAGTTGTTTGGCCATTAGGTCAGCCTTACATTTAATGTACATTCTTCAAGGATGAGACTGAGGTGACATAGCATTTGGTTTTAGAACACCACGTGTAAAGACTAGTAATGCACTTGATTATCTAGGCCCTTAAGTGGTTATTTGAGGTATTAATAGGAGATATCCTTGATAAAAATAATAATTAATGCAACTAGTAAATTATATCGGACTTAG
>Ga0228711_1002164_pt1 | contig 29928 bp, 15 predicted proteins | sample MedpolnodulmetaG_2_FD_177996 | JGI IMG/M metagenome (GOLD analysis project Ga0228711, IMG submission 177996) | Root nodule microbial communities from Medicago polymorpha collected in Santa Monica, California, United States - brown nodules | ecosystem: Host-associated > Plants > Roots > Nodule... | reverse complement strand
GTCTGTGTGTTTGAGTCCACTTGATCTGTAACAAGTTTTGTCAGGGGTATAACCAATAAACCATTTTTTATATAAATGAAGGAAAGCACCATTTTTTTTTAATTACAATGATGATGACCATCCACATAAATTAATCAGCTTCCAAATAATTATGATTACATAAAAATCAATAATATAATGTATTTCTATCAACAGATTTTCAGGGATTAAATGTTGGGGTTTGATCATTTTCAGAAGGATATAACGCCTGATACATTTTCCTATCAATTAAATTCCTATAAGGATCCTCCTCCCTCTTCTTGATCAAGTAATCTATGTTTTTCTCAACTTCAGACTTAATCTGCAGGTATAATTGGTTTGCATTTTCTTTGTCTTTTAGTATATTCTCCATGCCTTTCATTCTAATAGGCTTCCCAAATAGATAGTAAAATCGACCCGGCATTTTTGGTAGAACCACTGGAAATGACAGATTTTGGTTTGCCACCTCTCCACTGTACTCATCTCTGAAGGTTGAAAAATATATCTTATTCATTCTTTGATTTACTGAATAAAATCATATTTCATAAATTGAGATGAAGAGTAATTACCTAATCTTAACCGAGTCTCGATTAACATCTCTGAGGTAATCGCTGACAACCGGAATCTTCATTAAGTCGTTGTAGTCAAGCATCATCTGTAAAATTCAATATGAAATGACCAATTAAATATACCAAATTTCATTCCTCTCCACAACAAGGCTTGATTATTTTTATATGAAAACTATGAAATTATGTTAATATTAGATTCTTATTTAGTTAAACTTTATATTTCTTTGAAGCATAATAACCAAAACATTCAACATATGCATCTATGATCAGTATATTAAATGATATATATCATTTGACTCAAGTAGAATGAAAAGTCTAAATTATTATACTTAAAAAAATAAGTTAAGATGTTAAGAGAGAAAAGAAGAAACTTACTTCAGTTATATCATCTTCGCCTACAGCTCCAAATGGCACAATCGTGGCACCGAATCGTGCTGCCATTCTCACAAATTCTGGATGATCAGGCCAAAACAATTTGTACTCTTCACCCTGACATTATAATTTATAGGAGCACATCAGTAGAACCATCATCAAATAATAGTTCGTGTTGATATCTTAAGTTTGACATATAGGCAAAATCAACAGAAACAAAAAATAGTACATAGAGAAGAAAATTAACTAATTTCGATTATTATGTACAAAAGCTTAGTAGAATTTACATTGAAATATTATCCACAAAACTAACCAACATTCTATAAAGTATAGAGAAGGACATGAACTAATTTTGTTAATAATATTACATAGAAAATGTAAGGACATAAAATACCCGTGGATCAAAAATACGATAACACAGAAAGATGATGCACCTTAAAATGGAGAGCCTCACGTGCACCACCGGGATATAGGAGAACGTGAGATTTTGTTGAAAGTAATTTAAAAAGATTGCTTGCTGAAACAGGCACCCCGCCAAATACCTTCACCCAATCAATCATAGAAAACTCAGAAGAATAACTATCCAATTTTCCTGTAAACAGATCAGGATGGGCTATCCCACGAAGAGCAATACCCTTCTGACTTAGAAATTCATCTATAAGTGAGATAAGTTCTAATCCCATCAACATGTGATAACCGACGAATAAGACAGGACCTTCATCTGGAACACCAGACAGACCTTTTACTATCTTTCCATCCTCCAATTTAGAGAACATCACAGATCCGGTAACAGAACGAAATAATCTGTCATTCACGTCACATCAGTAGCATATTAGCAATTTAAACTGATTATTTCCATTTGATCTTATATAGTTAGACAGTTGTTTTACCTTCCATTCGTTAGTTACATACTAGTAGCCTTTCAGTTTTGTATCATTAGAGCCTCTATATCATTCAATCAGTTCAATAATTATTGAATATTCATTAAATTGATTGAATGATCAAGAACTATATATAGAAGGTTGAATGATACAAAACCGGATAGATACAAAGACACCAGCCTGTAATTAACTAACGAAAAGTAAAACGGAACAATGGAAACAAACTATTCAACTAACTTAATGAAAGTCTAAATGATGTCAATTTCCAAGTTTATAATTAAGAAGAGGTGTGGCAACTGGTTTAACAATTATCTAGTCTTGTTTCCAGATCAATGTTAACTGTAGAGGTCTCTTCTCTTTATTTATCTGTCTATGCAACAATGAACTTAGCTAATAGATTTCAAATAAAAACAATATGTGGCAAGCATAATATTGGACAATCAAATTACCCAACTAGTCGATCCATTGCATATCTGAATTCTGTCATACTGGGGGGAAGGAAGTCCATCACTAAATCATGCCTCCTTGAACGACGGTACATGCAAGTCCCCTTGATGATTGTTAGAAGACCAATGCAATCTTCCTGCACTACCATGCAGAGCACAATTAATCAACTAAGATGCAGATGTTATCACAGAAGATTACATAGGGTGTAAATCGGTAACTAGTATTGTCAAAACCGTGTAATAAGAAAAGGCTAGCCAGTTCATACCATACTGCTATGTTAAACGGTGTTACGCAGAAAATAACAGCTTAAAATAGATAAAGAAAACATATCCAAAATCCTACCGAAGACAATCATGTTTGAGGAGTAAACACTAAATGGGTCAGTGCCTGTTCCAACAGAAAATGAAAAGATGGTTCGCCACTTTAAAGGAAACTAATCAATCAAAACACTGTTGGTTCAATTTTAAATGAATGATCGAAATCACAAATGATATTAGGTCTCACGTTCATTTAAATTAATGTTTATGATAGGTGTAAGTATATCTATCCATTACACATACCAAAAGAAGGGTGTGCCCATTGTCCTTAAAGATACGGATTTTGCAGTTCTTCAATGAACCCGCAAGTCTTTGAGCTTCATTTACACTGGGAAGCATGTTATCATTGCCACTAGAAAGGAAACTTTGTCAATCTTAACACCCAATTTGAGAAAACCAACTTAAAAGTGATGTCTCAATGCGTGTTTAAGAACACGAGAGTCCCAAAAATACATAATATTAGTATGAAATATCAAATCTAGAGAGATACTGACCTAGCAAGCACAAGTACTTCAGCTTTGACAGCATGTAGACGCGAATTAGTATATGCAGCAGCTGATTTGAGAAGTTTAATCTTCCAAAGAAGAGTGTCTTTTGGTATAATATTAGCCAGCTCCTGACAATAGATCACAGAGAGTAAAATTTAATTGCAGCTCAACATAATGCTATATTGTATGAACTTGTAAGAATTTGTCTAGAAAATAGACCAAAGGAAAATGATAGATGAAAAAGAAGGATGCTACTAAAAACTACTACAAAAAAGGGATACTTAAAAACAGTTAAGAGGGTCACCAACAAGGTACCTTTATAATTTTGTAAGTGTGTTTTACCAAAGTTTAGGAGGTAAATTAATTACAGCATAATATCAAAAGCTTCTTACTGGAAGACATGGCAGCAATGAAGTAAGGTTGTTTGACAGTTGTTCAATTATCTTTGTAGGAGGGAGCCTATTTTCGATATTGACTAATGCCATCTTCACTGGATCACCTGATGATATGAAATTGTATAATATAAATGAATGACTTATAAAGAAAAACAAAAGCTTTATTAATGAAAAATGAGGTCAGTTTGGTTTAAGAAAGATTTTTATTTGATAATGTTTGTTAAAATAGGATGAAATAAAAAAATTCAATTAAGTTTCACTTAAAATTTCAAATAATATTACAAAGTTTTGCAAAATATCTCAATATGCATGAAAGCTTTCATTTTTTTGCAGATCAGAAAAGAAGCCTTAGCAGAAAATCAAGAAGCCATTAAATTATATCCTAAGTATTTTTTACCATAAAAACATTTTTATTTTATTTTAATAGTGACATAGATGTTTTTTATTTCATAAGCCCCATCCACAAGACATTTAATAAGCAAGAAATGAAATAAGAGGTATATCACCATGAAAATGTAAATGGAAAAGTTGAAAGACTTGAGAAATTAGATGATTTACCCATAATGAAACTAAGAAGAAATGGAACAGTTACATGTAGTTCTTCAGGCAAAGCCTCCAAGATAGGTAACAAAGGTTGCAACTGAGATCTACCAAAGGATGTAGCTGTGGTTGAAAGGCAACAAAGAATTATTATCATGCTACGGCATTGACAAATCATTACCAAATAAAATGTGAACAAATTTAACAGAAAGGAATACAGCATTGATAGACTCACCAGGATTGACTAAAATAAGTACTAGATCAACCGTTGGATTACGAGCGGCAACGGCGAGTGCAAGGCATCCACCTAAGGAATCGCCGACGAGATAAATTGGCTTCTTTGGGGATAGAGCATGCTCTTGTTTAACAGATTCTTCAACAAGTTTCACCAGTCCTACATAAAATCAAAAAACAAAAAGGAAAAGCTTTCAGTTCAATTACAGATAATAGTATTAGTAGCATACAATAATCATGGCTTGCACATTGAAATTCATTCATAGCTATAACATTCTACAATCAATTGCTTGTTCAAATTTGCTTAAGTTTTGGGGGGAAAACATTTTTACCGATAAATAAACGTGCATATTCTGATTGTAACCTACTTTCGGCACAAGATAAACTAATCTAAACACACAACAAATGTTCTTACTAACATTTGTCATTCAAAAAATACACCAAATGTCCTGATAATTAAATGTATCATCAACAAAAACAACAACAATAAACTTCAGAAAGTTGACAAAAGCATACGTTAAAAAGCAAAGACCTTCAAATGGTGTTCGATCATGAACAGGAATATGCAAGCAACGAACTTCAAAAAACCTGTTGTGCAAAAAGTAAATGTGATAATTAGAGGAAGCAAAAATAACAAACTACATAGAATAAATTTTCTGACCAGCACAATAACTTGTCTTGTCTGCTTGGAATCAGTACACACATGTATGAGCAGCATAATAAACTTGTTTATTTTTACTGACATAAAGGATCAATTTCAAACTAAAAAGATTAATTCAGTGCAAATATTAAACTTAAAAGAACCCTAAGATACATTTATCCATATTTTTTTTCAATGGCATACATTTGGCCATAATAATAACAAAAAATTGATTTTTTTCTCTAATTAGACTTTTTTTTCATTATCTATTCAAAATACACACAATAAAATACAATACAACACAACATACTTGGCAAGAGCTTGATGGTGCAAAGAGAGGCCCGATCCCGTGCCATCCATCCCTGCAATAATTAAACGCAAATATTGCACTTGTTTAACTCATTCTTCAAATGCAAATATAATAAAATTATTATTAGAGATATTTCCTTCTCCTACACCTTCCCAATTTTCAACTAAATTATTTCTTTGCTATAATATTTTTAATTAAGGTTTGTCTAACATGTGCAATGTTACACATGTTAAAGCAACTCAAAGTAGCAATTTTCGATTAAGGCAATGTTACAAGTGTTAAAAGCAACTCAAGTGTTAAAAGCAACTCAAAGTAGCAATTTTTGTTTGAAAATAAACTTTATTTATTAAAAAGTTATATATTTAATATAAGAGACTTAGTACTATTTTGAACTTCTTACACTCTTTTCTGCAATATTATGATAGAAACATAAAACAATTATCTCTAATAAAGATTAAACTTATAAAACAATATTAATTGTCAACACGTTTGATACCAGTACTACCACTACAAACTTTCCAATTTTTCGTGATTTTTTACACCGGTCTTTCAACAAAAAAATAAAAAATTACACCGTTAATAACATTTGACTTTACTCGTAACTATTTTGAAAATTATATATGTATGATTGGTTTTGATTTGGTGTAAAAGGTTTGTTTGGCACGACACAAAATTCAATAATGCCAGCTTTTCCATTATACAGTATAAGCTAATTTATAACTTATACAAGCTGGGTTATTTTTAGCATAATTAAGGAGGATTAAAGAGAAAAAGTGGTTGCTTACCGGGTAGAAACATAAGGGTGGGAGAACCTTGGAAAGGAGAAGCACATTCAATTGGGCAAAACAAGCGTGGTGGGCCACCATCATACTTGCAAATCTCTTTGGATGCAGCAAAGTAATCTTCAACAGTACGATTTCCATACCCATCATCCCAAAGTGGTGCCAACCCAACATTATTAGTAGAACGCAATAAAAGAGGAACCTTACCGTTTTGGTTAACTTGAAATTTATGAAGATGAAGATATCTTCTTTGAGAATATGTTATGGTGGAAATGGATGAAACACCAAAACCCATTATTGATGAAGCCATGACACAGAATGAAATGAACGACAAGTGAAAAAAGTGAGCTAGTTTGTTTCTTCTTATTACAGAGAGAGACACACTGTACTTTGTTTATCATGTATTGTGGGTATATGTCAGAATCAGAATCACGTGGTTGGTGTTCAACGTGAAGTGAAACTAACAGAGGACGAGGAGCGATATGAGCGAAAATGAAGGCAACAAATAGAAATGGCGTGGTGTGTTTGTTTACAGAACACACAATAATCGACGTGCATTAAAATCAGACAATTATCCTCCTTCCTTCATCAACCCATTATTATTACCAACACTTTCCGTCTAATTCTTTATCACTCTTTAAGCATAGTACTTTGTGTTATGCAATTTTATTTTACACACATTCATCCGCTGTGTGGTAATAAATAATAATAGTATTATCTTATTAACAACAAACTCAAAAAGAGTCTAATAATTGAGACCTTTTTATTAAATTAAGGTCATGTTAACTTGTGTTAAGGATAAAGTTAGTTTTTCTCTTAAATTAATAGTTCAATTACCGGTGAAATTTTGTTATTCTTACACACCGATTGAGGTAAGAGAAGAAGGAAAAAGATATGAAAATTGTTGTATACACATTTGCTTAGGCTGAAAAACACATGTAAATTACTCAAATGTCCCTCGACGGTTAACTGCCAAATTATAGAACCTGTTTTTTTTTGTTGACAAAAACCATAAATTGTCATTATTAATATTTATTAATTTTAAATGCTTCATCATTATTTTGGTACGTTCAAACAATTGCAGTATTATAGTTGTCCTTTAAAGTATTACTTAAGAGAGTAAAAAAAAAATTGCATTGTATGCAATTTTTAAAGTTTTAAAATGTTGATTCCACATTTTTCAAATAATATTTTTAAACTAGAGTATATGTTATCTTAAACAATGCCCATTTTCCTATATTCTTTTCTTTTGGTTCATAGAAGCATTTTTGCTTTTTGGCATTTATTATGGTTCTGATTGGGCCGCATAAACAAGTGCTATTTTCGATATGCTGTTTTGTTCTTTCGATTGGGAAAGGAGGTTTGTTGAAAATCTAACGGTAGAAGGTATTTTTCACCACATATTCAACTGAAGCTTAACTTTGGCCACGCGTTTGAAGGCTCACTAATTTCAATATATACAGGGGACAAGGGAGAAGAAATGCAGGATCAAATATGAGAACCAGTACTAGACTAGATATCAAAATAGTTTTGAACTTTCGAGAATAATTTTACTAGCAATTAACAATTAGCAAAACCTGTAGAACATAATTTCTATGACTAGATTATTTGATGCACAGTTGAAATTTACAATATTTCCTCTATCATCTTAAATTAATCGCCTGATTCCTGAGAAACACCCCCAATATGCCAGCATAATCCCCAGTGATTCTCAATAGAACCGATTAATAACCTTTGTGTCAGATGCAGACCACTTATGACTCCATCATGTTCAGCAAAAGTATTCACTTCAGCTAGATATAATTCAAAATTTATATAGTAACAACTCTCTCTACTAAAGAAAAACTATCCAAGCAGGTCAAGACTCAAGAGAATGCTACTAAACTTGGTGACAAACGAGTTCAGAATTTACAACATTCTAACAAGCCATCGATCAATGCATGCAACCAATGATGAACCAGTGCTCAAAGGTATTTTTAGACAATCACAAGAAAACCTGCAAGATTTAACCATAATAAAGTCTGAATCTCTTGTTGAGACAACAAAAATCAAGTATATACTTCAAACCCAAGTAGAATGGTAAATTCAGCATGAAGAGTCAATTAAACAAAAAATTTACCTTCATTGATTTTTCTTATTGATAAAACTTAATGTATGGCGTAAGAAAGGAAATAAAATGGTTACACAACAGTTCCAGACATTTAGAAATTATTAGCTACACCAATAATGACACAGGTAATTTCCTCCTATTTCATTGAGAAAAAATTATTAACAAAATTAGGTTTCATCAACTAAGATTACTTTTTGTAAGATTTGCATCAATAAAAAAAATGCTATCCATAAAATAAATAAATAAAAACTTCCCCTTTCCAGATGGCAATAAATTATTCTTTCTTACAAAATAAAAATAACAAAGCCATTAAATCATTAATATCACATTGTAGCTGATAAAAGCCAAGCAAAGCTCAAGATTACCAACCTTTGATGCATATCCGATTTGAGGTCACCTGCCTTGAACCACTCTGTAATTTAGGATTAGGTCATCTCCTTTCTTCCATATATAAGCTCGCACTGTGGCTAAGCTCATATCAGGAGATAACACCTGGAAATAAACAACAGTCAGCTAAATTTACATTACTTCGAGATGAGAAAGTATCATATTAAAGCAAGGACTAATGTAAATTCTATCCAAAAAAAACAGAGAGAGAGAGAGAGAGAGAGAGAGAGAGACAAATGTAAATTAAATCAAACAACTTCCAGTTAACTAGGGTCAAACAATATGTTTCTTTTGTTTGAAAAAAGTGCTGTCATCATTCAACCAATCATGAGATGTAGGTACAAAAACTTCATTAAAATGTGAAATTGAAAAAAGTGCTGTCATCATTCAACCAATCATGAAGCTTTATTGTTGCTTGAATTGAAGCCAAGTTTTTCACCCAATCATTTGAAATCAAGGGTAAATGGTATTTTGAGCTAATTTTAGGGATAATCAAACCAAGAATACTTAAACCATATTTAAAGCTACCCACCCAAAATTTTATCAATACATCCTGCATCGTGGTTCTATAAGTCAGTCAAAATGGTAGCTTCGTAAATCAAACTACAATGCAAAATGAAGTACAACTCTGAAGATGTATGATGTATTTGAGAACTTGCACCAAGCAACAAAAAGAGAAACCCAAAATGGCATATGCATAAATTGGAATGATTCTAGAAAGCATATGCATGAATTCAAAAGTAGGTCAAGTGTAGAAAAATAAAGCACGGACTTGATCAACCTCAGCATCTAGAGAACTGTTTTACATGTATGTCATCCAAACTTTGTTCAAGAGAACATATAACTTGCCTGATTGCAGCACAATATTTCAATTGAAGGTCTAAGCTTTTGCCAAGGCTTCAATCCAGATCCAGATCGGAAAGATCCATCCCCGACTACTGGAAGTTGTGACTGTGACCCAGCAAGGCCAGGGGCAAAATTACCATCAGCATGTAAATTATCCAAAGGTTTATTATCGAGCACCAACTTTTCTACCACATAATTAATAACCTAAACCAACAAAAAAAAAAGCGCAAAATTTCCATCAGCATGTAAGTTATCCAAAGGTTTATTATCGAGCACCAACTTTTCTACCACATAATTAATAACCTAAACCAACAAAAAAGGGGGAAAGCCAAGTTAATCAGTCAAAAATGCATAATCATGTATGAGATTTTTAACAAAGGGAAAAAAATAATCCTTTTGATAACCATGACCAAAATCAACAACAAATGCAAAAAAAATTAACAAAATATAGTGCCCAATTATTGATCAATATAAAAAAAATATGAAATCTTACTTTGTGAATTCTCAATATACGTGGAGCACTTAGCTTCCCTTGTGTCAAGATCTGGACTGAAGAGCCTTCACATGGTTGCAAATAGAAACTGCATCTGTTGAGGTTATAACAAATGAAACTATATCAAAGAGAAACCTATGATCAATGATAATCATACTAAAAAGAATATCCATCAAACTCGGACAATGAATTCATAAGCAATGTTCCATTTGTTGTCTAAATCTACAAGAGTAAGTAAACAAATTCAATCTTTTCATGCTGAAACCATTAAAAGTACATAAAAATGTTCAAAGATAATGTACTAATCAACACATAGACATAGACCAAGTAACAGATACCATTGGCAAAAGATGTGCAATGCACAGATTCCAAAGACTCCTCAAGCATATAGAAAACGATGTCAGGTATAAACGATGTGCCATGCACCATCATTTCTTTTTCAAAAATGCAAGGGCAACAAAGTACTTCCATTTAACATTCTAGAGTCACATTCTCATTAACAAGGGCAGCACCAATTTTAAATCATCAAAACATGCCTTGCCTAAGATATGATTTTCAGACACACATACACATGTATATGATGCTTCTGATGATGATAAATGTATCATCATCATAGCATTAGGAAGTTAGCTACAGTACCAAGATATGCAAACTTTCATGAACATGTTCCTTTCTTTTAACTACAACCATGTCTTAATGCAACATTTAGGGAAGAAAAAAGATGAAGAGGAAGGTAAAAAGTTACTTCGTATTTTCTCGAGGAGTTAACCGATTATTCAAAACACAGTCTAGACACCACCAGGGAAAGTCTTTTTCGTCTTCCGTTCCATCTAAATCAGTAATTTTTTTCCTCCACGGACCTCCATGAGTGCCCTCAGTAACAATCGACGGAGGGGAAACAACTGAGAATTCAAACGGAGGATAAACCGTAGCATCATTTTCAGAACTCACGTCAACCTCAGCTCTTGAATGGATAAGACTTCTAGAAGCAACATCCTTTCCAGATAATTCCCCATTAGCTGGAGCTGGAGATCCCATTCTTTGCTTTCGTTTTCTCAACCAGTAGGTCAAGAGTCCTTTTAGGGTTTCTCGACCCAAATTAACCTGTGCAGAGTAACAGGCATTGATTTGGATTGTTGATCATAAACTACTGAAAAGTTTTACATAAATATCATTGCATGTATGAATCCCATATTTCTTGAATATATTGAAACAAAACATGTAGAATAACTCAGCCAATGTCAGTTCAACAGAAATGTGACATTTGAGTGCCACCACGCCCATAATAACAGTACCATGATAGGAATCATTTCAGATTGAGCAAGCATATGGACTACGATACCAAAGATAATTTTTTTGATCCCTATTATATCAGGCTCATGAAAATAGTCTCCTCTTTTTAAAATCAAACTTTTTAGCCCAGCCATATTTTTGACCCAAAAACTGAGGATTTTTAGCCTAAAAATGGTGCGTTATGCAAGTCACTTATTTTTATTTAAAGGAGCAATCAACTTTTAATGTAAGCCTTTTTCTTTTATCTTTTATTTAAACTATTTTATTTACAATTTTGTCAAATTATAAACTCAATCAAAAGATGAAAAATAATCATATAAAATTGTGTAACTTCTATTATTTGTACCGAGAAAAGCAGACAGACAAACACAGTAGTGTAAATAATATATCATTATTTTATCATTTATTTATTGATGTATTTTTTCCTGGATCTGTCCCTGGATGGATCCCACATATGAGGAGACAAACGGTGTCACCAATTGTATAAACATGAGATCAATTATTTTAGTTGACAATAACAAGCAAACAATTGCATGAAGTCGATGTGGATTCTTACAGAATACAAAAAACTAGGAGCAAAATCAAGATAATAAGAAATTCATGATTAGGGCAGGTAAATTGCTCATGACAAAGGAGCCAGTACCTTGTCATCTTCAGGCTTGCCAACAATGTTAAGATCAGCTGAATACATCTCTGCATTAAAGCAATGTTGAGTGTCCAAATGGACTGACAAAGTTCCAAGCCTGGTATCCACTGTGAACCATCCAGGAACACTTACCTGAAGAAGCAAAGAAAGAAAAATAAACACCAGCCAGAGCTAACAAACAGTTACAATTATGATATTTTTCATAACAAATAAAAAGTACGATTCGATATAAAAAGCATGCTTTAAATCATTAAGCGTACCATCTCAAATAGCTCTTCCATTTTCTCCTTAAATGAAACCTAAATAGTCCACAAGTAAAATATGAGCTATTACGAACCAATAAATTAGCTGGCTATAATTGAAATTCGCAAACATCATTCAATAAAGGCAAGTTCCTTCTCCAGCAAATATGCAATGAAAGTTAGCAAATGAAAATCAACCAGTAGTCACCTTTCCATAATCTTCAACCACAACACCTTTGGTAATCTCCCAAAGCTTCACTGAATCAGATGTATCCTACACCAAGTGCTGAAGGTTATTATATTTACAACAGAATGAATGACAATATTAGAATGTATGACATAGTAACATCAAAAAGGAACAATGTGATCACCTTTGTCAGCACATGCCTCTTATTATTTAAGACCTCATGTTGCACTATTCCAGGGGTGCCCCTGATAGTTAAGGTTGGTTCTTTATATATAGGAACCTATTAAAAATTCATAATTTAAAAACAAATTAGACAATTATTAGTTCCCCGGAACAGAAAAAAGCAAAAGGAAATTGATTTCCAACAATAACTGTTTAGAAGACAGCCCCAGGCATATCTACAAATAGTAAGCAAAAATGTGGGATATATAGACGAACATGCTTCATCAATAAATTTACTTAGATCTGTTTGGGAGTTGGAAGAGAAAGGGAAAGGAGGGCATTGGAGTCAGGAAGGAAAAACATAAGTGAAAACGATAGTAGCCCCTCACTTTGCTGGGGGTTTATTTTTCTCCATAAAACTAAAACTTCTATATGGGGTAGAGAAACTCAAAAAAAATAAAAAGTATTGGGAGAGGGTTTAGACAAATTCTCCAAATTGTTTTTCCTCATTTTTTAATATTCTCAAAACACAAAAATATTATCAAAAGCATTCTCTTTCCCCTCTGTTAAAATTTTCTCTCAAAAAAAGCGAGAAACTTCCCTCCCTTGCCTTCTTAACTCCCAAACAAAGCTTTAAGAAAACGGGTTAAGGAGTATTTGGCATACGGTATTACATGTTATTAATTATTTTTCTAAAAAAATATGTATCTAATGGCATAGTAAATTCCCACAGTAACACAACACTTCGAAGATAAAATAACAGAAAATTAATATGGCAATTTTTCAGAAATAAATGTAACATACAGGAGTAGATCCTTCTAGGGACACCCTTGCTCTTGAGAAGGACAGGTTTCCAGCTAAAAAAGAATTGCCTCTTTGGAAAATCTTTTGAGGGTCACATCCTTCAGCAGGCCATCTATGAACTGAAGAATCTGTTGATGCAACCCATATGCTATCATTGTGCAAAGCCAATTGACGAATAGGGTGTTCGCCGGTGCAAAGCAAACTACTCTCTCTTGTTTGCAAGTCTGTCAAGTATAACTTACGGCATAAAAGAATTTGGCATTAGAAAGACGAGCTTCACAAGTTATTAAACAAAACAAGGAGATGTTAAATAAGTTCAAGTCAAATTCATAAATAAAAAATTGATATTATTTGCATGGAAGTCACACTCACTGAAAAGTCTCTGCCACCACTATAAACATGACTAAATGTTGGGGTGCTGGCAAGTGCCCAAACAGAATCTGTATGAACTGCATAAGAATGAACACATCTCTGCTGACCTATATCCCAAAGCCTACGAGGAAAGATTATTAGTCAACCACAGAACAAAACAAATAGAAATTCTTACAACACCGTATGCATACATTACCTTATCATAGAATCTGATGATCCTGATAAACAATACCTGCAAAAATAAAATGCTATAAGTATTACAGCTGACTTGTTTGGGGAAAAACGTACGCTTTAAAGTCAAAATAACAAATTTATTCAATGAATAAAGCATGGCAGCATAGAATAGTAAAGAAAACCCAACAGCATTTCTTTCAATGTACTGACTATCAAATAGCACTCCACTGTGACATAGCTAATGAAAGTTCTTGGGATCCTATGGCCAAAGCAGTTTTTAAAAGGCTTTAGCAATCCTCACCTCGTGAGCTAGCTTTGGGGGTTGAGTTAGATAATCTAGCCCAAATTCTAAGAGGGTATCAGAACTTATCCTAAATCTGTTATTGTACGACCTTACCTGTACTTGTCCATTCTCTAGATTTTCAGTCATAGGCGTGAGAGGTATTGTTATTGGGTCACCATGTTATTAATCACAGACAGCAGTCCAAAACCACGAATAGCAGTATAACTTGAAGCGGGATGACTGCTATTCTAATCATTTTTTATATTTATTAAATGATATTAAATAATTAATAACTAATACTCTCTGCGTGCGTGTGTGTCTATGTGTGTGTGTGTCTGTGGAATACAGCACAGCAGCCACATTTTCATCTTTCCCCTTCTCATTTGTGTGTCCTTATTCTCTCATCTCTACGTCCTTCACGTTTCTGACCAGGAAACACAAGCTAGCCGCGTAACGAAGAGCAGTCAATAAAAACTTGATAGAGTGAAACCGGGAGTAAGGAAGACCTTGAGGTGGTCGTTCCACAATTGCCGTAAAAAATACTCTGCACCGGCCTTTCACATCGAAGAAGACCTTGACTTTGCTCCGTGATCGCGTGCTATTGCGCCGCTATTCACAACATATGGGTTTCCCACATTTTTTCATGCTCCAGATGTTCATTCCTGGGAAAGTGAGTGTAGAATACCACACCAACTAGAGATATTGCCAAAATAGTCTTTTGAAAAGGCTTGGGCAACCTAACCTCTTGAGCTAACTTTCTTTGAGTTAGGCCTAGCCCAAATTCTACAAAAAGTATTACAAGTTTATCATGTGTATTGTTATCTATCTATAGGTTGTAGGAAGGCAAGTAATGCCAAACTAGAAGAATTAAAAAAAATGGGGAACTTTTTTGATATTAAAGAAAGTACACATAAATTGAAGGAACAATATGTTACGAACTTCAAAATATAAATGTAAACTAAAAATATAAACAAACAACAACCAAGCCTTTATCCCACTAAGTGGGGTCGGCTACATGGATCAAATGACGCCATAGGGTTCTATCAAAAACCATTTTTGGATCCAACTCACTAACCTCTAAAAATATAAACTTAAACTAAAAATATAATATCCATTCAAAAAAAAAATGTAAACTAAAAATTTGCAACTAAACTTAAATATTCATTCTACAAACCTTCCAGTGGAATCCAGAAGTAGAGCCCTGATGTTATCTGTGTGCCCTTTAAGCTTTAGAATCTTTGATCCTGATCTTGTGTCCCAGACTCGTACAACCTATAGCACCCAAAATAAATAAATAAATAAAAGAACTAATAAAGCATGTTTTAAAGTCAGAGATAATATCCCATAATCTAGGTAGTGGAAAATTTAAGAAACTGCACTTCAAACAAAAGCTCATGTAACATTAACGTAAAAAGCCTCAACAAGTCAGGGTGTATGCCATATTGTACCTTTTCCGTGCCACCAGAGACAAGAATCGATCCACCTTCATCCATGGCCAATGCATAAACAGACTCCTTATGGCCTTTGGCAGCAATTGGAATGTACCCTTGAGTTTGAGTAGTGTGCAAGGATATACTGTGGCTTGAGCTGATAGTACGCAAGTTTGTCGAAGGTAGTAAGTTGGCAGAACCATTGATACCATTTGAAGATTCATCAACCATAGCATCATTGCACTTAGAGATTGGAGCTAGCGCGGCTTCAATATCCCACAAAAAAACCTCCCCACCAAGGCCACCAGAGGCAACAATATTGCTCTAAAATGCAGACACTATTAAAGAATCACAGAATAGATTTGACAATGATACAAACTATAACCAAATATCTATTAGATTCAATGTGGAACACAGTAAAACAAGAAGATCAACCTTTTTTATGCACTAAATAAGAAACTTAGGAAGTTTGAAGTAAATTACATTTTTTCCAGCTGCTGCGAGGCAAGTAACATAATCAGTATGTTGGCGGTGTGTCCTAACACAAGTTCCAGTGGACAAAGCATTCCATGTCTAGCACAAAAATACAGCAACCTAGTTAAAAAATAAAAGCAGTACATAATTATAGTACTGTCGGAACAAGTAACATTCATCAATCAACAAACCTTAAGGGTTGTATCTGAAGAACAGGAAACAAGTGTATTGTCACCGACAAGAACAGCATCATTAACCTGCAAGAATAGAAAAACATTTATATATTCAGCAGTAACTTATACTGTTGTGCACCTATTATAAGTTGCATTAGTTTCATTTCATGTTTAGCGGGTATGAAGGAATCAACATTTCCATGTCCTATTACAGTAACACATCCAAATCAAATGCTAATAAAAAAATGTGAAAGTCAAAATTAGATTAGAAGTTGATATTTAAAAAGGCCAAAAACTGAGTCAATTTAAAAAATTAGAGATATTTAAAAAATGCATTATTAACAATCTAAGACAATGGTCACCAAAATACCCCGAGTATGAGAAGGCCAAAAACTGCAGGTGGTGGGATGGGGGTCATTGCAAATGCAGATGTAGTTTCGAGTAATTGTAATAAAGAAACATTGCTGCATTACTAAAATGAAATTCACCAAACAAATGGAAGGGAAGAAAAAGAGAAGAAATAAAAGGATTACCCAGTCCACGTGAGATTCAAAGGTAGCAGAGCATGTTGCTGCATCCTCAGCTAGCGCCCATCGTTTTAGCCTGCCATCACGGCTTCCAGTAAATAGATAATCTGACCCATCAGATATTGCAGATGTAAGTAGGGCCAGACAATTTATGCCTGCACAATGCTGTAGAAAACAACCAATTTTCAAAGACAGTAGACTGAGAAACTAAGAAAACTATCAAAATTGACTTAAACAGACAATAAAAAATTGTCGAGAGATAAAAATTATTGTTTAACCAAAATTTCTCCTTGTGTGTGCACGGGTTAAAATACAAGTTAAACAGCCATTTCAATACAAATACATTAATTTTATTTCTTAATTTGTATGTCCTTGCCTCTATTTTGGACCTTGTAATTTTTTTTAGAAATTCAATATAATCCTCGAAAAATTATTACGTCAATTTGATTTTTAAATGTTTAATTTCTACTCTTAAAAAAGTCTAAATACAGTTTACTAGGATCAAATCTTTGCCATTCAAATACTACAATTTGAGAACTAACTAGACGTCAATAACCTTTCGAGGACCAACCTTTAGCTTCAAAAAAATAGAGGGGAAATTGGGGATTCACTCTAAAATTGTAAGTTATATTTTCACCCAGCCAAGTTAAATTTGCATGAGTTCATTATGAACTGCCGAGTGTTGTGGATGATGTATGGCGGACCATCACAAAGAGCCAAAATCCCGTGTCATACCAACCACCATGTAGCACCATCATATAGGATTATGGCGGGAAATCCCGCCATATTGGTCGAAATTGACCATGGGTGATAGCCCTATACCCGCCATTGATATCAGCCATGGCCGATATTTGACAACATTGCTGCCGGATCAATCTCAACTAGCTAACAGTTGTAGAAGAATGTATAAAGACAAATTTAGTGGGGATAAAGATGCAACCACAAGAAGCAATAATGAACTTGACTGTTTTCTGAGAACAAATAAAATAAATAAATAATAATGAGATCACCTTTGTGTCATCAGAGTCGTTCAACACATATGTTAATCTTTTTTCCTTTCGAGGGCGAGTTGAATTGTTTGCGTTGCCCGTACTAGCCACGCGGTGCATTGCGGAAACTATAAAAGTCATAAATTACATAGGATAAATAATATTCCCACGAATAAATTAAAGAAAATAATCCCAAATAAGGAATTCTACTTCAGAACATTTTCAACGGTATAAAAAAATCATATTTGGAAAATAAAACTTCAGGCGATGTAATTAACGAAATAAGACCAACTATTTAAAAGAAAGTAAGTGCACGGTTCAATAGCCGGATTCCAATAGACCATATGGTTGAAAGATTACTCTTCAACCTTGTGGTACTTGGTTCGAAACCCGGCACCAACAAAGTACACAGTTCAATAGAACTCTCTGAAGGGCACAGTTATACATAAATGTGCAAGGCATAACCATATACATTAAATATTATCAAATTTTCTGGTATGATATTAACCTTGGTCTTATCAATACCCAATCTAGTCAGAACTAAAATATACAATTCCACAAATTCTTGATCAACTAACTCAACATTTCAACACTATCATATAAAATTCACAAAGATAACTCAATGAAAACCAAGCCAAAATTCAAAGTTACTTAATCAATCATCGAAAATAAACCTACAATACATAGCAAACTTAGCTCGATGAAGCTATTGAATACACCAAAATTTCCCTAAAAAAAATCCAGAAAACATAATTCTTCACGCAAATTAACTGGTTTGATCATAAGATTATGCGATTTGCAACGGTTCTGAGGTAAAACGAAGTTATAACGAGATGCAATAATTTCTGTGAAGAATCGAAAGCAGTGAAAAAATCGAAAAAAGGGAAATCAAGTAGAAGAAGGAAAGGATGGAACAGTGGAAGGAAAAAGGAAAGAAACTAACCGTGATCAGCGATGAATTTGAAGCACTTTCTTTGGTTGTGTTAGGTTTCTTACAAACCTCAAAGTTTCAACTTCAGAGAGAGAGAGAGAGGGGGGAAGGAGGTGGATGTCGAACAAAGTGACTGTGAATGTGGGCGTCAAAATTTATTCCGGTAGATCCTTTGACCCGACTTGTGCTTTTTTTACTTCTTTTTGTTTTTTTGTTACAAGGGTATTTTTAACTTTACAATGTGAAAAATGAAAATAGATCGGATGGAGTTAGAAATTGTCTGAAATTTTAGATTTACATTTCAAAAGATTGATATGGTTCGTAAGCTTATTTAAAAGAAGTCTATTTTATATGAATGATAACTAGAAACAAGTTTTTGGACAAAAATACGACATTGTATCCTTATTCATTTATATTTTTATTTTTTGTTTAATCTTTTTCCTGCAACTCAGATTGTCTTCTTTTCATCTGTGAGTTACCACCCCAACAGCCAACATCGTCTTTGCAAGTCATCATCTCTTATGCCGTCTCTACAACTCTCGAACACACCCTTTTGGCCACCATCCACCGTCGTCGACTCCATCCATCTCTTCAACTCCGTCGACGACCACCCATAATCGTTTGCAAATTAAATCTCCATTTTTCTCTTCTCCGCAAACCCACAACGATCGATCGTCGTCATCTGCCATCTCTATCATGTTCTCACACTTCTCTACATCTCTCTTTTACAGATCTCTCTATTATGCAAATTTCTCTCCTTGCGACCTGATCTATAGAACGAGAAGACGTCATGGTAGTGGAACACATGGTGGATTGGAGAAGATGCTGTGGTGGTGAGAACATAGGGTGGATCAGATAAGACAATGAGAATGTTTGGAGAGAGAAAGAAATTGAATGCAAATTCACGAAAATACCCCCTCAGTTTCTGCTGCAAAACCAACCTTGCCCATGTTTTTTAATGGAAATTACAATTTTGCCCCCTGGTGTCGTATTTGTGGCTAAATTTATGCGTCTAGTTATCATTTCTGATCAAATTAATAGACCAATGTGATAAAAATTTATTTTGATATTTAACATACATTTTAGAGAATTTGGTTATATGTGATGTTATATTTCAATTCTAATTTATCAGAATGCATTTAAATATGTGAAAAAATAATTTAGTTTAATAAACGTAAATTATTGAAAATGTTAACAAAATCATGATTTAATCTAAAATACAAAATTTAATATAGTAATAGTAGTTATAAAAATATTATTCATATTTATTTAAGTAGGTCGATGACATTTTTATAGCATGTAGTATGGCATTTTTATCAATTTCTTTTTTAAATCTTAGTATTCTCTCTGTTTAAAACAAAAAAGTTTGGTCTAGTCTAGAGGTAGGCTAGGTCATACGCCAATCTCACATATTTTCACTCTAAGTATATGCGTAGACCGAGTTGTTTTTACTGAGTTCTCCATTGACCAATAGTAATGATAGGTTAGAATGTAGTTGATTCATCTAGATGACTTGTTAATAAAATAAAAATTTTAGAAGCAATTAATCTAAATTGTAAGAAATGTGGGTCCATAAACAGGTGCATGTTCAACTTTTACGCATGGAGCCTGGATTTATGTGTTTTACATGTTTTTCGACATTGTAGCTGCTAAATCACGGTAGAAATTTCGTATAAAATATATAACATAATATCATATGTGGTATAGCACCGATATTTTTAATCCATCATATACGGCAAAAGAAAATTTTATTAAAAAAAATGAGACAGCAAATAATTGGTTGATATTTCTAATCCATCACGTATGGTATAATATCTACAATTCATTTTTTTTTAATTTTTTTTTATCAGATAGTTAAAAGATTATTCATTTTAAGAGTAATGCTTACTTGGGCATAAGCCCATATAAAAATATTTAGATGCACACACAAACTAATACAATTTCAAAAAAGAATAAAATGAAATGATGTCGAAAATCCTCTAAGTATTGGGGTAAGGGTATAGTACTGATATTTTTAATCCATCATATAGTGAAGCAAACTCTTGTGCGGGTGCTTTGTCGAATTTGGCGTGTTATAGTGGTTTTACTATGATTTTATATGAGCAATGTTCTGCTCAAGTTAGTTCCATTTATTTAGTTGATGTTATTGGAGTTTATACTTCGCGCTTAGTTAATCGTTAGTTTCTCTCCTTTTGGGATCTGACCCTCTTGTATCCAGAAAAAAAAATGCATGAAATAAGTGATGATATGGTGCTAGAACTCTTCGTGGTTATGGATGTTTAGCTCATTGTCGCTCTCGGCACTCTCCATACTTCAACAATTAATGAAATCTATGTTTTACCATAAAAAATATTCATGATTAAAATAGTGCAATGGATATTCTTAATACATAATCAATTCATAGAAAACAGTACCAGAAGAATAAGAACTTAAATACAAGTATTTGGGGTCAATGCTCTTCAATTTTCTACGCCCGAATCATTGGCGATCAATATTGCATTTAGTGCACCGTAATCATTGATAATCTGTATTCTTTTTGGTTAAGTAGTTTACTGGTTAAAAATTCACCTTTATAAGGTAAATAAGTGGGATATAACCTTAATCCTGTCATATATTATACAATGTTCCTATCAAACAGCTAGAGCGAGGACAATCAATATTCTCTTATACACAATTCAAGGAATATTTTATTATTGAAAGAAATTCAAGGAATGTTATTATGTTAATAATTTATCTCTCTTGTCTCTCCGTACTATTCTGAAAAATTTAGTGTTATTTTTCATTTGCTATTTTTGTCTTGTTTGAATGTTATTAGGAAGTTATTCGTTTAGGTCACAATATTGATATTTTGAGGCAATTAAGTTCATGGTCATATTGCCAATGTAAATTGGTTCAGTTGGTTCATATCGTGCAAATACATGGATTCAATTATTGTTTTAAACATTCTTTAAACTTTGAGACATTTATTAATTTTGACGAGCGTGTATTTGGTGCTACCTCCAATAAGATTATCTTAAGTATGGGAGAAATATATGAAAAACAAAAAATAATGAAGAGTATTATGAACACCCTCTTTATAACATCATCAATAAACAATATATATATATACCGATAGACCATAGAAATGAACGTGAACTATTATCAACAATACAACATATGAACAACTTTTTTAGGATTATATATAAAAAAATGTTTTTAGGGTAATATTATGGTGTGACTACAGCGAGACTAAGCCTTACGGAGGATCTGCCCATGCCAATTTAACCTTTTTGACGGTGGTCAACTTGAAGATGCATTTATTGGGACAACTATTTGAAGATGCATCTATCTCCATACACGTCAGTAAATTTTTTGAAGGATGCATCTAAAATCTCAGCTGAATTTCCAAACAAAAAAAAAAGTGGTTTTTTTATGAACTATATATAACCTACACGCAAATTTCTCAAGCTCGATAGATACACAATGATTGATAAAAACTCTTTCGTTAATAATTTATTTTATGAAAAAAATGATTTATTTTTGTCAAACAGCATAATAGTTAAATAGTAATTTAATTAAACTTATGTTATTTTGATATTTTAATTTTAATGAGTTTGTTTTACGCACAATGAGTTGGGGGAAGCCAATTTGAGTTGGAGTCTAGTTTTCCACTTCTCAGTCTTACAAAAACAAAACAGGATTTGAGTTAAAGGGATCGATTAATGGCCGCACTTCGCTTCTCAAGCAGAATCATAAATTATCATCATCATAATCTGTTATACAACAATTACCACTACCGTTCAATTTCCACTACGGTTCACCTTCAGAGTTCATGGATGGACAAGGTCAAAAACGTCTTCACTGGCCAAAAATCCGAAGGAGCACCACCAGATGCATCTCAATTCACCTTACTCAGTAAGTTCATTTTCTCATTTCAATTCATTCTTATAGCTTTTTCATATTTTCTTCCTATTTTGCCCTCAGATTTCGCCGATGAAATGAAGAAAGCTAGAAAAGTTGGTGCGTTTAAAGAGTATATAGTTGGACGAAGTAGCGAAGTTACTTTTTCTACTGCCATTGAGAAATACGAAGGAATTATTCGATATCTCGCCGCTTTCGATTACACCGGAGAGGTTAGATTAAACTTGAATTATTATTACTAGAATGTTCTGCATTTGTTGATTTTGTTTTTTATGGTTAGAACTTGACGACGAATCAAAAACATGAAGCGGCGAAACATTGTAATTGCACAATTGCTGAAGTGGAGAATGCACTTGCAAAGTTTACTTGGGCTAAAGAAGCACACAAGAAGATTCAAAAGTTAAATCAAGAAGGAAAACCCATGCCTAAAAATATGTCTGAAGTAATCTTCCTCCTTAATTAATAATACCTTCATCATTTTATTAGTTTGCTTATATTACCCTTTGAAGAATTCAATATATTATATTGCATGTCTAGAATCAGAGTGATAGTTGTCAAGTAACAATGCACAGCGTAGCTTGAATGTGTTGCGTGGTCAAACTTCACAGCGTCATAAACTGCTCTGATGATGTTGATTTGTGTTACTGGAAATATCCTAGATAAAAATAAATAATACATGTTTATGTGTCTGTTATGTGTGTTTTGTTGTTGGTATTGATATTTCACTCAGAATTGCTTTCGTTGTTTGCATGATTTGGGAGTTTATATGTAAATAATCTAATGCAAACTAAGTCAATAATCAATTTCTTTTATAGCTAAGATATATGAGTTTATGATTACGAGTATATGTGTAATAAAGCAAGACTTTGTTGTGTCAACTGATTTGTATAAATGTGTTTCCTGTTCTCGTAAGGGCATTTGAATTTGTGTAACCTTCCATATTTATGTTTCTTCTTCTCTAGCTGCAAAAGATGGTTGGTACAAATCCAATGGACATTGCTAGGTCTAATTTGGCTAAAAGCGGACAAGTTAGCAGAAATGCCCTCTGTCCATGTGGTTCAAAGAAGAGATATAAAAGGTTGTTCTTTCTCCTCCTTTCAAAAAAAGAAAATCTTTAGAGAACAAGCTGATTCTTGACACTTTTCTTTTCTTTCTGTTTTATAGTAGATGCTTGATGCTTGTTCATCAATTAGAAAAAGCAAAATGTTATGTCCACTTTATTATCTTTGCCTGCTGAAGTTCTCGAGGTTTCTCATGTATTTTTACACAGTAGCTGAACTTAGTGATACATCTTTAGTCTTTACCTAGACAAGCAAATAGGTTTAAAGAATACATGCCCCGTGAGCTTAATTCAATTGGTAGGGATGTTGCATTATATATGCAAGGGCCGGGGTTTGAACCCCGGACTCCCCACTTATTCCCCTTAAAAGGTGAATTTCTAGCCACTAGGCTACTTGACCAAAAAAATAAATAAAGGTTTAAAGAATACATTAGTGCTTTCTGACCTATAATTTACTAATTTTTTATTCGTTTAATAGATATTAGATTAGTTTTCCACCTAGTAACTTTGCTATTTCTCATGTCTCTGTCACTTCTGATTACACTATTACATTGTGAAAACTATTGCATGGCTATTTTAAACAGAACTCTGACATTTTTCTGTTCTTTTTAATTATTTTCTAATGAAAAAGTGAAAGACTGTTTTCTGTCCCCCCGATTGTTTTGAAATTCAATTTCAATATATATTAGAGTCTTTTTTATGAATGGATTTTCAAAATTGATCAGCTTATGCTTCTGAATATTTATTTATGAAGGTGCTGTGGAAAGGATTGAAAGAATTCAGAGGCCAAGTATTATACTGCAAGGAAGCCTTGACCGAATGGGATCTACACTCGTACTGTTTTATCTGGTTTAGATCAAGCCGTTCAATGCACTAGACTGCAGACATGGTCATAATAATCAAATGTTAGGATAAGATATTTTTCCAATTAGTTGCTTGAGTTTGTTAGTCTACAATTTTGGGGGTATATTTAGGTAGAACTAAACAGAATATTTTTGTTCAGTTGAAGAGTGATTAGTTAGTTAGTTCTATTCTTTCCCTTCAGCCTTAATAAAAGGCAAGAACCAAAATTGTTAAGGCAGAATTTAATTTAGGCTCTTTAATCTCACTTTTTTCAATTTATATGATCCGTAGTGTAATCTTGTTTTGAAAATTAACATATTTCAATTTCAGCTCATTTATTTTTGATTTTCAAATAGACCCAGGTTTGTGATATTTATTTTCGATTTTCAAATAGATCCAGGTTTATGATATATTTGGTAAAATGAAAAAGAAAGTGAGGCAAATTGATCTCACTTATAGAGAAGATGTTTATCTTATCTTATAGTATTACTCTTGTGCTTTAGGCACTTTATTTTTTTATTGCTTTCATTGTCATTTTTTTCAAACTATAGTTAAGCTTCTGTCAAATATGGATCAAAATGATGGTTATCAAATGATGCTGTGAGTCAAAGATGACCCACTTTTAGTCACTGGAAATGCTTAAATTAGTTATCCAACTGAGGGAGAAAAGGTAGCCATGGATGCCAAAAGTATTTGCTTAAAATTGTTCTCTGCATGTCATCTAGAAGACCTGAGCAATTACATCTTATGATGATAATCTATTCACGTGATAGTTGAGACACTCTGAACTTAAATTAGAAATTGATATTTGTTATACACTAGGGTCTTTCATGTTTATGTTGGAACAGACGCTCATATTTGGTCTAAAAGTGGATGAAAAATTACCTAGAATTTAAGAGAAGGATGGTGGAGTGATCTACAACTACAAGAAATGTCTTTGATCAATTTATGAGGACGCTCTCTGCACATATTTATTTATTTTGAACGGCCTCTATGCACTTATTTAAATTTCCTGCATTCACCATAATGGAATTTTGAAGTTAAATAACAGCTCACACCATATGAATATTTGCTATTAATCCAAGCAACAATTCACTTGTACTCAACAAATTGGTAAACAGGTAATGGAACGCATCAAGCATATATGTATTTTTCGACAAGACATCAACCATATATGTTAATATCAAAGATAAGAAGATATAATGGGAAATGGTATCAGCTCATAGTCATTAAATACCAAGTCAAAAAGTGCTAGCTGATGAATCTATTCTTGACAATATGATTCCTTTATTGTTGCAACTATGAACAACAAAGATAAAAAATCTTGAAAGTGAAGCTCAACAAAGATGATTTGAAGGAGATTCAAGATGCTGTGCCAATATCCTAGGTGTCAGGGGATCAGACAACTGATGGTTTTGTTCAATGTTCATGGAAGTTTGCTAACACTTCAACAAAAGCATATCTTGATGCCAGTTTGTACCTCTCTTTGAGATTCAAACTAGTTTATGGTCTCTTTGCATAATTCAAAGTTAATCCCACAAGAATAAAACTGATTGTTATTGGTCGAATACGTATAGCTCAACCAAATTTGTGTTCCATGCTTAATTATATATACATGTTACATGATTAAACCGGTTTGCTTATAATTAATGTGAAATCATGTTCCACTAATATTTTCCTTGTCTGGAGAGATGTTTGTGATTTTGTTTTCTCAGTCTATTGTTTGAATTTTTAAAATAAACTAGCTAGGTTAATTTAAACCCAAACTACAAACAACCTCTATATACATATATATTCCACAAGCATACACAAATTCAGATTTTAGTTATTTGCTCTTTAGCTTGGGAACGCAAATATATCATCAATTCAACAAAAAAATATCAGTTTCCACAGGTACAATGGTTTAATTTGTATATTTGGATTACAATCGAAGTGCCAAATGTATGATTAATTTGTATTTTCAAAATTACGTTGACGTTGCAGCCATTAAGAGAAGGATGATTGAGTGATCTATAACTACAAGAAATATCCTCAATCAATTCATGAGGATGCCGTTACACTCATTTAAATTTGTTCTATTAATCATAATGGAACTTTGAAGTTAAAAATCTCCATATGAATATTTGCTATGAATCCGCAAGCAATGATTCACTTGTGTCAACAAATTTGAAAACATGTCATGGAACACGTCAAGCATATAAACACCAAAGATATGAAGATGTAAGGGAAATAGTATCAGCTCATAGTTTATTAAATGGCATTTCTGTATGCCTATTGGCTCTTAGTGGAGTAGTGTCTTCTATTATTTGTTTCTCACCAACTGAAAAAGTGCTCTCTGTTGAATCTGTTAACCATTATTTGATCGTTATTCAGTTCATATACATAGTTATTATTGTGTAATGTTTGATGGAAGATGTTAAAGAAGTCTTGAGAATGGGTAAGAGAGAACAAAAAATGACAAGATCAGCCAAAACAACGAAGCAGTATGAGATGTTGCCTTCCAAATTTGAACATTTTTTATGCCAACCTTTGAGATTGATCATGGAGTAGTTTGTCTGTTCAAAGGTTCCTATAAGTATCGACTTTAACTACAGATGATTTGATGTTACATAGAACTTGTGATTTGAGAAGAAACAATAGGCCAATCACCTATCGGTGAAAAAACGAGGGTTCAAATAAACGAGGGTTCAAAGGATGTTGTTTCATTTTCATATGTGTGAAGTAGCAATATTAGTCCCACATCGGTGAAGTTGTAAGCATGAAATATAACAGAAGGTTATAAATAAAGAGGTATCAGCAACATTACAACATACTTACCTGGATGGGGTCAATGGGTGATCATGAAGGCCCATGGCCTAGAAAGGTGACCTCCATTGCACTCAGGAGGGGTGCCTTTCTAAGGTCTACCCAAGTGGTGGAGCCTACATCATAATTTGTTGCTGAGGGGGCCTGCGTTCGCGCGGCCCCCACCCAATCATAGTTTAAATTTTTGAGTTGGATGTTAAATTTATTGTTGAGTCGAAAAATTATTTTTGAAATGAGACCAAAAAATACATTTTTGCAGTTATTATACGTTATACGTTATACGTTTTTTCTTGATATATTAGGGACAAAGTTGTTTATCGTTGAAAACATAGATTATTTATGAAATTAAAGAAAGTAATCATCCTATCTATTAAGTACGAACAGTTTTTTTTTTTTTTAATTTCTTAACAAATTAGTTTCTTGTTTTTTTGGTCGAATTAAGCAAGCTCAAAGAAACCAGCTCATATTTTATTACACTCTCACTCAATACAAATAAACTCTAACGAGCAAAAGAGGCAATGGAGACTATAAAAGATATATCAATCCCTCTTATTCAAAACAAATAGTCAAAAAAGAGTTCAGACTGAAATCAATTGGTGGACTCTTTCTTAAATGTACATCTTACCAACAAAATTGCTCCCACACCTCAATAACCCCAACGATATACTTTCAACTGTAGTAATTGTCGTTCGTTTATGACAATTAATACTATTTGGATTATGAATCATCCTGAATTCTTTATAAATGTACTAGCCGATGAGTTAGCCCTTTTTCAGCTTAATAATATTTATCTTTATTAAATAAAAAACCTAAATGTACACCATTAAAAGAATAATGGATCGTGCAATAAAAAAAAAGAAAAAGAATAATAGATGAATAAATAATCTAAGGATTTAATGGTGGTTGGTCGACAGTTCAAAATATTTAGAATTGTCACATAAATTAAAAACATTAATTAATGTGATAATTCTAAATATTTTGATTGATTGTGTGTGCAAAAATATTTTGAACTGTTGGTGCACCACCATTAAACTCTTAATTTATAAACATTAACAGTGTAATTTTTTTTTACATATGTATCTTGCTTTATAAATATATATTGCAACATATGCACAAGAAAATAGACAAAATTTGATCAGCTCTTTCTCTCCCATTCTCATACTCTAAATCATTATTATATTCTCTTAAAGAAACATTTTGCTATAGAATTTTGTTGAAAAGTAGGCTTGAAGTTTTGAAAAGAGACGATTTAGAATATTTATTACATAAGGAATATGTCAAGTAATACAAACGTCACTTTGGAGACAAAATTGACTATTTATTTACTTAATTAAAAGTCTAACGTTGAAATTGGTTGGTTAAACTAAAATCTTAATTATTTCTCTATGTACAATAATTGTTATAGATAAATGAATATATGTTGGAACATCCAAAAACAACAATATATAATAGGGTGGTGGTAACAAGTATAACAATGATCATTTGACCAACATGGCAAAGGTGGATCTATCTAGGATATCTCTGAGGCCATTCAAGCTAACAGACGTTGACGATTTCATGTTATGGGCAGGGGACGATGAAGTAACCAAAAACCTCCGATGGAAAACTTGCAATTCGAGGGAAGAAGCTCAAACTTTCATCAAAGATGTCTGCATACCTCACCCTTGGCGTCGTTCGATCTGTCTTGACGACCATTCAATCGGTTTTGTTTCTGTGTATCTTTGGTCAGGTGATGATAGGTGCAAAGCTGACATAGGTTATGCTGTTGCTTCTAACTATTGGGGTCAAGGGATAGCCACAAAAGCAATCAAAATTGCTCTATCTCAAGTGTTTAATGATTTTTCTGATTTGTTAAGGTTGCAGGCTTTTACTTACGTGGATAACAAGGCTTCTCAAAGAGTTTTGGAAAAGGCCGGGTTCCTTAGAGAGGGTGTTCTTAGAAAGTATACTTATATCAAAGGTACCATCATGGATTTGGCTGTCTTTAGTTTTTTGTCAACAGATGAAATTCCTCCTGTTGATTAGTTTGCCTCTTGTTACTCTCTTTATGATCTATTTTGGTTGACTTATTGAAGTTTTTTTTATTGCCATAAGATGTTTTCAACTTATTTTCATAAGCTAATGCAGGATTTTTGAATAGTTAGAGCTCTATGTATAAAAATTTGTAGCATTAATAATTGTCCTCTACGATTTTTCATATTATAAAAACTTTGAATGATTTTCTCATTTTCAATATCAATAAAAAATCTTTCTCTATATAAATAATTGAAGAATCATTTAACCAATCATCCCCCACTTAATTTCGCATCCGATTCTTAATAATATTTTGAGATATGTGATGATAGGTGTGGATCAAGAGAGAAATAATTTGTGATAAGTGTGGTCCATGTGGTCAATATGTCAACTATTGATACATTATACTACCCGAAAAAATAGTTTCTAAAAACTTTGTATAGGCATAAGCCCACACATTCTACAACATGCATCCGTCCCTGCTCTCCAAGTTACATTGTGAAAATATCTTATAACTTATACGGAACAATTCAACTTTATTGTATCTTTTAATATAAAAATAACTTATATATAAGTGATTATCATGATAAATGTTTATGTTATAAACCGCACATTAGTGTTTATATCCAAACAAGGCCTTAATTAACCAATAATAATTGATAGAATTTTAGCAAGTGTACTAAATACTATCGAAGTAGTAAAAATATCGTTCCCACAAGGACTGGTTTTAATCTCAAGACGTCAATTACGTTATTAAGAAGGATGTATAAAGTTTCTTTAAATTTGCCACT
>Ga0228711_1002161_pt1 | contig 29935 bp, 21 predicted proteins | sample MedpolnodulmetaG_2_FD_177996 | JGI IMG/M metagenome (GOLD analysis project Ga0228711, IMG submission 177996) | Root nodule microbial communities from Medicago polymorpha collected in Santa Monica, California, United States - brown nodules | ecosystem: Host-associated > Plants > Roots > Nodule... | reverse complement strand
AAATATAATTTTATATTACATTTATATTTGTGTTAATTCATTGAATTTTCACTTTTATTTTTTACTTTATAATCAACTAAGTAAAGAATATTTTGAAAAATATAAATAATTTATAGGATTTTTTTTTTGTTATGCGGGCTAACGGGCTACCCGCGGCCCGTTCGGGCTAGCCCTAACGGGTACCGGGCTTTTTAGGGCCGGGCTAAAAAGCCCTATTCAAATTCGGGCTCAATATTTAAGGCCCAAGCCCTATAATTAATCGGGTTAAACGGGCCGGCCCCTGTTTTGACAGCTCTAAACAATCCTATCTTTCATGATTTCATAAATCAATTAAATTAAATTCTTAATTATCAAAAAAAGAAATTCTTAATTATGACATCATTATCATTATGATTATCATTTTAATATATTTTCACATAGTATCTTTGATTCTTTGATATAAACAACAAAAAACCTAAACTGTGACATTACAAAGGATTCCTTCTTTCTCTTCTACCGACGACTTTTGCTTCTGCGTTTCAATCCTCTCTCTACTGTAAGCTTCTTCTTAGATCTCAACTTTTTCCATCACCAACTTTTCATTCCATTCATCAATTTCTTCTATAAAATTTTGTTTCAATTTTTCCATTTTTTTTAAAAAATTTCAATTTCGAAACCCTAATTTTTTTAATATAAAATTTTCAATTTTTATTTGATTTTGGTGTTGATTCGTTATTGTAATGCGTTAAAATGTCGTAAATTTTGCTTAATTTCTTATGGGTTGTTCGTAATTTTGTATTTGTTTGTGTAAATTGAAGGTTAATGATTTATTTTTCATGACATAGCTCTAAATCTTTGTTTCTAAATGAAAATATTGATTTTTTTGTTGAAATTGTATCTTGGGTTATGAAAAAAATTAATCTTTTTTTTATTTTTTTAAGGTTTACAAATTGGGTTTATAGATTTGTAGTGAATTTTGATGTATTTAATCTGCTTTTCAAGTTTTTTGACTTCTGATGTTGAAATTTGATAATTTATGCAGTAGAGTAATTTGCCTTTTGTGAAAAGTTTTGAATTTGATTTAGTAGCTGAGATTAGTAATTTAGTGTGATGGGTGGTCAAAGAGATTATTTGGTTGATAAATTTTGATATTATGAACATATTGTGTAGGATTTGGAGTGAATGTTGATGTTTTTAATCTGTTTTTCAAGTTTTTTAACTTTTGATGTTGTAACTTGTGAACTTCTGTACAGTAATTTTGTTTTCTTTAGATATTGTTTTTTAAGATTCTCAGTTTTTAAAGCCTGTAACAACCATATGCAAACTTCTAAAAGCGATTATTTTGTTAAAAAAGTCCTTTTTTTTTTTTCGTGAAAAAAGTTGTAACAAACGAGCTCATTTGGTTTATCAATTGTGTTTGTATTGTCGAGTATATCATGTAAGATTTGGAGTGAGTTTTGATGATTTTAATCTGTTTTTCAAGTTTTTTGACTTTTGGTGTTGTTACTTGTAAACCTTTGCAGAGTAATTTGCTTTTTGTAAGAAGCATTGAATTTGCGGATACTAAGAATTTTCTGTGATGGGTGGTCAAAGAGAAAGAAATAATTATGGCAAGCGTCCTCGATCCCAATCTGACTATGATGGTGGAGGAAATAAAAGGAGGAATGGAGGTGACCATGATAGGGATAGGGAGCAGTTTGTGATTAACAAGGAAGATACTGTTTTTCGCTATTTGTGTCCGGGGAGAAAGATTGGTAGTATCATTGGTAGGGGAGGTGAGATAGTTAAGCAATTGAGGGTAGAAACCAAGGCTAAGATTAGGATTGGTGAGACTGTGCCGGGGTGTGACGAGCGTGTTGTTACTGTCTACAGTTCAAGTGATGAGACTAATACTGTTGATGACGGTGATAAGCGTGTCTCACCTGCTGAGGATGCGTTGTTTAAGATTCATGATAGGGTGGTTGCTGAAGATTTAAATAGTGATCAGGAGGAAGAAGGCGGTCCCCAAGTGAATGCTAAGCTGTTGGTGCCGTCTGATCAGATTGGCTGTGTTCTTGGAAAAGGTGGCCAGATAGTTCAGAATTTACGCAGTGAAACTGGGGCTCAGATTCGTATTCTTAAGGATGATCACGTGCCTGCGTGTGCCTTGAGATCTGATGAGCTTGTGCAGGTAAATTAGGTGGCATTTTCTTAGAATTACGTTATACTTATGATTCCTTACATTTATTAACATTGTTTCCTTGTTAAATAACAGTTTATAACGTTAACTGTTAAATAACAGTTTATTAATTTTGTCCAACAATTGTAGGTGCAGTAGTTATCATGAAATTTTTTGTGCCAGAGTTTGCTTATATGAATTTTAGAATACTCTTAGATCTGAGTGGAAAAATTATCAAATGTTTTTGCTTATAATGAGTTTTCTTTATCGGTTTTGAAATTCCAGATTTCTGGGGATGCTGCAGTTGTGAAAAAGGCTTTGCATCAAATTGCATCTCGACTTCATCATAATCCTTCTCGAACTCAGCATTTGCTTGGTTCTTCTGTTCCTGCTGTATATCCCAGTGGTGGTTCACTCATGGGTCCAACTGCAGGACCTCCGATTGTGGGGATGGCTCCTCTTGTTGGTTCTTATGGGGGATATAAAGGTGACACTGGTGACTGGCCACCACGGTCTATGTACTCGGCTCCGAGGGATGAAATATCCTCTTCAAAAGAATTTTCAGTGCGATTGGTTTGTCCAACTGGAAACCTTGGCGGCGTGATAGGGAAAGGTGGTGGCATAATAAATCAAATTAGGCAGGATTCTGGGGCAACCATCAAAGTTGACAGTTCTGCAAAAGGGGATGAGTGCTTAATAACCATCTCAACAAAAGAGGTGAACTATTAATTACCAGTGGGCCATTTTTCTTTTTCATTGTATAAAAATTATCGTAGTATTTGTACTGGGAAATGTTTTTTCTTGGCTTGCAATTTTTGTTTTCAAAATTTTACTTCTGTGTATTAATATTTTCTGAGCTGTGCTAATGCAGTTCTTTGAAGAAACTTTCTCTCCAACAGTAGAAGCAGCTGTGCTTTTGCAACCCCGATGCAGTGAAAAAAGTGAAAGAGATTCTGGAATCATCTCTTTTACTACCCGTCTGTTGGTATCATCATCACGAATTGGCTGCCTTATCGGTAAAGGAGGATCTATTATAACTGAGATGAGAAGGCTTACAAAATCCAATATTCGCATACTGTCAAAGGAAAATCTTCCTAAAATTGCTTCTGACGATGATGAAATGGTGCAGGTAAGGGTACTTTTTTTCTCACTTTGTTTGGTAACGTTGCCTTCTTTGCGTGATAAAAAGTACTAATTTTTTTTCCTATAATGCTGGCTTTGCCGGTATCTGCTTTGTTGATTAGATTTCGGGAGACCTTGATGTTGCCAAAGATGCTCTTGTACAAGTTCTTACACGACTGAGAGCAAACCTTTTTGATAGAGAGGGTGCTGTCCCTGGATTTCTTCCAGTTCTACCATATATTCCTGCTCCAGTAGATGGTCCAGATGTTCTTAACTATGACAGTAGGGATGTCAAAAGACATGGACGCGGACATTCATATTCAAGTGGCTATGGAGGTTCAAGTGATTTAGGACCTGGCGATACTTATGGAAGTTATGCAAGTTCTCAGGTACTTCTATCTAACCAAATTTTATTTTTGGATAACATTTGCATGTAGCTGAGTTCTTCAAGAGTTCAAGTTAATCCATTATTTCTCATCTGATGTTTGTAATATTGTTTTGTTTATCTGTAGCTCGCTGGAGGTAGTGGTTACGGGGACTACGAAAGTTATTCCTTGGGACGGAATAGTACTGTCTGGTAACCAATCTTCCTCAAGTCTGACTTTTTGCTTCACTTCTTCCATTTCTTCCTTCTTATGAATGTTTGTTGTAGATGAATGAGATATCTGCTTTGTAGGTGAACCTAGCAGATTATAACCGCTTCCAAGACAAAACTTAGATATCTGCTTTGATATTTTATATTCACTTGATAGAATATGGTAGATAATTGGCAGAATCTAGTGAATAATACTTGTATTATACTGAACAATACAGAGAAAATACAAACCGCTGGAATTAAAGAAAATAACCGATTAAAATTAACACAACCTCTAGGAATTAGCGAGCCAGTCTCTCCCAATCAACGAAACATTAAAACTACCGAATGGCAATCTCATTGCCATCCTTATTCTATTTAATTAATCTACACTGACCCTTGTCTATTGGGACTGCTAACATAACCCTGTGTTAAACATGTTAGGACATGGAAGTTGTTTTTTTGATAAACATGTTAGAAGTTACTTCATGGAGATTTGATTTGTACTAGGAAGTATTTTCTTATTTCCACAATCAAGTTATGTTACATTCCAAGTTTCTTTATCCCTGTCTATGTGTAAAGAGTTTACTCTTAACTTATGAGTGCTCTTAAGTTCACCTCTTTTTTATATTGTTACCAGGTTGCCTAGTCAGAACAATGTTTCTAGGAGGAGAAACCATGCTTACTGAACTTGATTGGTCGCCCCAGGTAGATTACAGTTTTCATAAACCACTTATCCTTTTTTTAGCAACTTCCTATGATTTATATAGGTCAGTCACATTGTTATATAAGGGACTGATATCTTAACCTGACCAGTGTCCCGTTTAGAATTCTGATGCTCTTGTTTTACCTTTGTTCCCTTTCCCTTACCATCCAAACAGCCGAGATGTGTGAAGCCCGCCAGCCTGCCTACTGCCTAAACCAGAAGACCAGATGAACCAGGACTTGACAAATTTATGGCCTACCTTGACGCATCTACTTAGAGGACCAAACTTATGTGGAGCCTATACAAATTGTCCATGTCCATTTTACCTTAATTCCCAAGTTTGATAACTTGTGCTACCAAGAACCTATAAAGCTGGCTTGCCTTTGTTTGTTTTTTATTATTCTCGTTCCTTTGATTTTGGAACTAAAAAACACCACGTAGCTATGATTTCCCGCAGTTGTATACATTTATTGCTGGTTGTGTTTAATTTATCTCTTATTTCACTATCCAATCCAATAAAGTACGATCTTTGTTGTTATTTGAATTTCATGTGACAAATTTGGTGGAGTTTGGGAGTCATCTGTATTTCAGGGTGCCAGTATTTGCTTACAATAGCCAGGTAAAGGTGTAAGCATTATTTGACTCTGATAATCCATACTAATAATGGTGTTGTTTTGGGTACTTTACATGACTACTTTCAGATCAAGGTATGAAAATTGTTCTTAGGGGGTGTTTGTTTCAAGTTTAGTAGATTTATTCCCAAGAATAACTTTCCTGGAAATATAAGGATGAGAGTTTTATTTCATTTAAAGGAACCTTTATAACAGGGAGGATAAAAGATAGTTATGAATTTATTCTCATCTTCGTGGGAACTTTTTTCTCACCATTTTCTTTGGGAAAACTTTTCTATTCCCTCGAACATTTTATGCCAATAAAATTTAATGAACATTTAACAAACGTAGTAATACATATTTCTATCATTTTATTCCTAGAAATCTACAAAAATAACTTGAAATAAACACACCCTTAGTTATCTTGTTAACTGCACAGCTGAAGCTCACAGTCAATAGATAGTTTAAGAAAAACAATGCTATGTAATAGATGCATGTTTTTTGTCTGAGCTTAATTTGCATTAGCCATTTAATTGCCCACTTGGGTTGGCCCGATGGTGTTGGCTTGAGATCTTTGAGTGTGCTTCTCTCAAGGTCTCATAATTGATTCTCCCTGGTGCCAATATTGGTGGGATAGTTTGGCTTAAAAAAAACTGCATTGGATAACTTCTCATTTTCCATTTTCTGATTGCTTGGTATCAATTTATTGGAGTATGGCTATTCGAAATGTTGCTTACAAACGAAGACATCTGCTATAGGCAAGTGGGTCTCACATGGATCCAAGTCTTTTGGTAATTGGTAATGTCAATGATCCAATGACCCATATGTGTGTGTGTGTGTGTCCAGCGCTGCTTCTATAATACTTTTCTGAATTGTTTGTTTGGAAAGATGGTTCAAGGATGATATCAACTAAGTTTTGGTATCTTTCACCTCTCCAAGTAGTCAGATAATGTTAACATACCACAGTCGACAACATGGAATTCAGTAGCTAATATTGTAGGTTGTCTATTATTTTGAATGTTTTTACTTATTTGTAACTTTAAACTGAATGCAACTTGATTGTGTACAATAACTCATTTGGGGCTGGGGGAACTAATGAAAAATTTGTTTTTTCATAGTTCTTGACTTTGTTTTATTATTATCTCTTTTTCCGACTCTTATCGATGCAATATACCGTTGCCAAATATCAAGAGCAAATGAACAAGCTCACAAAATAAAGAAAACTTTAAACCGCCTACTTGCTAATTCAACTATGATTGCAGAACACAAACTAATATTTAGGATGATTGAAACTCAAAACGGGTTTTCACGCAAACTCGCTGTAAAATAAACTTTGAAACTGAGCGTTGTTGAGTAAAAAAAAAACATTTTGTGACAAATCTAAAAAGGTTGAAGAGCATACAGGAAAAAGCCATCAAAACACCAATAAAACTAAATAAGAACCCCCTTTTATGTGTCTTAATTTCAAGAGGAAAAATAACTCTGTGCCTTCTGTTTGGTATGTGAAATCTTTTGATTTATGTAGTTTTTTTTTATGAAGGAGTGATCTTTCATATACACCTATCATTTGCTTTAGAAATAATGTATATGGGTAAAAGATAGTTATACATAAAAGATGTTTCCCTCATAAAAAACTCTTCTCTACATAACACAAATGATATCATGTACCTAATAGAAGACATCTGCTTATTTTTCTTTCTCCATATAAAAGCACATAAGAGGCAATTATTAATTTGCATTGGTATTTTTATAGCTTCTTCCAGTAAGTTTTCCAACCTTTTTAAATTTATCTCAAAATGATAATTTTCTCAACACTCAATTTCAAAGTTTATTTTTAAGTGAGTTTGCATGAAGACTTATTTTTTTTATAAGTTATATCGTCCTAAATATTAGTTTTGGTGTTCTACAATCTTAGTTAGATCACCAAGTAGGTGGTTTGAAGAAATGTCTCTTGTTCCACAATACGTTGTTTATTACAAATATGTTGTCAAATTTCAATTATAATGCCGTCAGGTTTCCATCATCTACTATTGACAACATTGCTTCAAAGGATTGGATTCGACTAGATTCTTGAAATAATGTCTAACCAATAAGAAATAATTGAATACTTTGGTGATCATAGAAAAATAATAGCCAATCATAGACTGCCAAACTATGCTCGAGCAAATTTGTGCAATTACCACTTTGTGCTGTGTAACATTTTTCTTTCAAGCTAGGTTACTATCTGTGAAGATATATATTTGATGAATCTTCAATTGAACTTGTTTTCATTATTCATTATCTTATTGAAAAATTGAAATATTTAATAAGTTTATTAATGAATCTTTAATCTGAAGATTTATGCTGTTAACAGGACGGTTGGTTACTTTTCCTCACAATTTCAAATTTTGTATTTACTCAAATGCAAGTAGATGACCATTATATAATAGTACAGCTCAATTTTCAAATTGTGGTGGATTTAATGAAATGCAAATTGACGAACATTATAAAATAGTACAACTCAAGATTAATACCATTACGAATGTGGCAAAAGTGGTAGACACGTGACTATGTGGTTTAGGGTTTGATTTTTTATATGTGTGTATGGAGAAATATTTGTTGGAAGAGATCAACCAGTTAAACTAACATTCGCAGTAGTTCTTGTTGCGCGCAGATGATAATTTTAGATTAAAAAAAAAAAACTAATATCCATCATATGCTAACTTGATGAGATAGTCTTCAATTAGACATGAACATGCTTGGCAAAGTTAATTCAATATCTAACTAATAAAAAATATGATTGAATGCTTGTATAAAATATACAACCATACAAAAAAAAAAGGTACTCTTTTCTGAAACAATATTCATAAATCTGCCATAACATTCAAATCGTCTGTCTATATAGTCAAATGTAGTAAATTATTTCCACCTAACTCAATGAACAATGTATTTTTTTTTTCTTGTACTCTATCGACTCTACAACCAGTAAAGTTGTTGTTGTGTGTTAAAAATGTCACGGGTTCAAGTCCCGAAAACAATTTCTTGTGTATAAAATAATATAAGACCGTGTATAATACACTAAATAATGAGACTCTTTCATTGACTCTACATATACAGAAGCTTTAGTGCATCAGACTGCCTTACTTATGAACAGTACAAGTTTAAATGTGATGCAGATCATTCGACAAAGTATATAGTTCTCTTCATGACACATTAGAGATGTGATCTTAGATACCTACTCAGAAGTGGGGATGCATCTAATAAAGTCCTCATAATATCTTGGATTCTTCACCCATGCAAAGTCACATCTAGCTATAAGAATCCTCCACATTACTCATTTTTATTAAATTTCCCTTAAGATGAAGGACAAAAATTAGACAGTTATAGTACTGTTCCCTCTGCAGGAATTCTAAGAACTTTTAATGCAATTTCAGTTACCAACTTGCCATTACCATGTCAAGTATCATAAACAATTTGTTTATATAAATCTTATCAGAATGTGCTTCAAACCTCATTCGGCTATTTTCTGCCAAGAAAATTCTTGGTGTCCAATTGGCTTCTCCTTCTCTACCAGTTATCATAGATACCCTATGAGATTCCATGTTTTTTTTCTTCTCTTGTTTTTGTCAAATATAAAAAGGGTCTTTTCTTCTCATTCTTGTAGGGAATGCTGTCTTCCTCATTTGGGGAAAGTTCCTATAGTTTTCTAGTTCTGTTATTGTGGCAGTATTGACACTATTTGATTGGTTACACTTATCATTGTTTTCTTCAAGAATAATATTCAGCTCCATTTTATGTTATTTTTCCCTCTTAAGTTAACCATCTGGTTCATAGGGAAAAAGTCTTGATAATTCGAAGTTAGGTCAGAAGATAAATAAAGTCTCATCAAAGATAGTTTTGGTTAGGGTTTTCAGCTCATGGTAATACAAGTGTCATCTAATGTCTTGCATGTGGGAATGAGGTCATATATGCAGCCAAGGATGACTTGCCGGCGAGCCTCTTTCGATACTTTTATGACATAATTAATCATGTGGATAGCTAAGGCACTAAACTCAGTTCGCACTATAAAAAAAATCTTTTGGCTTTAGTGCAAACTTGGTTTAGGCACCTTGCAACAGCTATCCAAATGTCGTAGTTTCAATGTGATTAGTTGTCCGGCAAGTCGTCTCTGGCTACGTAAAGGCCTCCTTTTTTCATGCTAGATTTTTGATGATTTGATATAACCACGCATATTTTGGAATGACCAATGGTGAGAGTGATGCACAAATGCTAGGTGAAAACTAATAATATAACTTGGATATATATAAATTTAACTGTTGGTTCTTTGATTTAATTAACTTACTGGATTTTGCAGGTATATTTCATCATTTTGTCACTATTGCTTCAAGTGGTTATTACTTACAATTTAAAATATCAGCCTAGTGTACTACTCTCTCCTATCCTAAATATAAGAGAAGTTTTTTTTTAGGCGCATTGAATAAATGATGTATTTAGTTTATATTATAGTTCAGATACGTTAATTATTCAATGAATATAAAAAAAGATTCTTCTCAATATTTAGAACCGGAGGAAGTATTTTATAAGCATTTCCATTTGTTTATATTCTGATTAAAAATATTTTCCTCTTTGTAGTGTTTTCTTTCTTCTGCTTAGATGAGAAAAAGCTTAGCTTATTTAATTTGTGGAGTTTTTTCAATGTGTCATTTTTTTGGGCTTCATGTTGGTACTGAGTGTGAAGGATATTTCATATATATCGGGGAAAAGAAACTTCTTATCTTTTCACTCCCCATTTAAATGCTTTCTTCTTACTTAGTCACTGATTTGATAACCAGCTTAATTTGCTAACTTATGGCATAAACGGTTACTTAAATATAAACACTTATTATAAGTTATATTCATAATAAAAGATAGTTAAAATATAGTCAATCTGGTTTCGTATAAGTTATAAAACGTTTTCATAAGCTATTATGAAGAGCTTATGAATGTAAGCTAAAAACAACTGAACATGTCATAAGTTATTTTCACGAGTTCTTTCAAACAGTTTCGCAAATACTTATGCGAGTAGATAAACTCAAATAAACCAATACAAACAAGCCGTTAATATGGATAGTTAAATGATGCGATTTTCTTCGAAAGACTTCTCCTTTCCTTTCTAACAAACCTTAACTCATGCAATTGTTATTTTTACCCTAGTCATTAGATATTGAAAAGATCATATATGTGCTTGTTTTGATAAGGTTTATATAGAAACGATTTTTGAATAGAATTGATTTTGTAAAATTGATTCAGTTAGAATTGTGCTTGAAGGAAAATCATTTGCGTCAAAATGTTTTTAATAGCATGTTTGGTTCCACGTTGTTTTGGTGCGGATTGGGGGTGGTGAATAAACTCTCAGTGTTGCTTAAACTAATCCGACAATGGCATGGCGTTTCTTTGGTTTGAGAAACAAATTGTTACACAACAATTTGTGGCTTTTGGTTAATGTACGACCAAACACATGCTAAATGAAGTAGTTCCCAAATGTGTTTGTGCAATGTTTATTTATCGGTAAATGAAGTGATAAATACCACCTAAACTCACACATGTGATTATGCTAATCCCCATTTTTTTCTAAAATACAAAAAAGTTCTGATCACACACAAAATTAGTACCTCAAGAAAGTTATGTTGAGTGAAACAAGGTTCTATTTTTAGAAATAAAGTATGCTTTATGTCTGAAACATTATTCAGTTATGACCGGACACAAATTTAATCTAAACTGTTTAAGACATAGCTCCCCTGAGTCAACAATTAATGTCCTCACATGAATAGAGGTTTAAACTAATTTTATCTTTGGACTTATTCTCATAAACTAATTTTCCTTCCCATTTTGTTGCAATCAGTAGAGTGCAAGAAAAGTGTAAGAATGATTTTATATTCTTTTTTCTATCAAAATAAAAAAAAAATCATATCATTCATTAGAAAATTCTTGAATATTGAGGGTTGGGTAGATCAACTGATTTAAGTTAAGGGTTAAGAAGTTGGAGCTCCAGACTTTAAAAGTTCGGACAAAGAAAAAAAATACTAATTAACATACTAATATTTACCATTAAAAAAAAACTTGAAAATTATAGGACCAATTAATAAAAAGATGATAACATAGAACTAACATAAGAGATAGATGCACTTGCAAGGGTGTAAGCAACTATATATATTTTTAATTTTTTGTTTTGTCTTATCTCTCTGATATTTAGGAAAAGAGATCGATAATCTGCAAAATTCAACCAAAAAATAAGAAAAATTTGACTAAATATTGTTTCAACCATAGTTCAATCTTGTGTGTTTTCAATTGATGCAACTTTAACTAAATCTCATTAATCACTTGAATTCATTCATTCACTTGATTAACATATATATATATATATATATATATATATATATTCATTTTTCTCTTATAATATCGTTATATTTTTAAATAGAAAAACCCTTTTAAATTTTATTGTTCGTTGGAATAAAACATGCCTAACCTTAATCTAGGGTTTGGAGTGTGTAGCTAAAATAGGAAGGGGGAAAAAATGTGTGGGGCCTTAACCCTTGTTAGTTGTCACTACCATGCAATTAATTAGAGCCAGAAAGATGTTGTCTTTTCGGAATCCCAATGGCTTTTGAAGTGTTTGACCAGATGCAGTACTCATAAATGCTAATATACCCTAATTATTAATATTATTATTATAATTTTTTTTATGAAAACTAATTCATTTTTTAATGAATATAATTCTCAACCCTCAATATAAATATCTTCCATCAAGTAGACAATTGAACCAACTACTTGAAATATAAGTAGACAATTGAAATATAATACATGAGCTCAAAATATAAATAAGTTTTCCCACAACCCTTCATAAACCAATATTTAATTGAAACTCAAAACATGAAAGAAAAAAAAAAACTTATAAGAGATTAAAACTTCCCATATGTGCCATAAATGCTAATATAGTAATATACCCTAATTATCCTTTTTTTATTTATAAAAACTAATTACTCGTATCATTTTTTAATGAATACAATTTTCAACTCTCAAAATATAAATATCTGCCACCAAGTAGACAAATGAACTAACTACTTGAAATAAAAGTAGACAATTGAAATATATAATACATGAACTCAAAATATAAATATATAATACATAAACATCAAAATATAAATAAGTTTTCCACTTTTCCTTCAACCGTTCATAAACCAATATTTAATTCAAACTAAAAAGATGAAAAGAAAAAACTTGCAAGAAATTAAAATATCCATTAAAGATATATTACACATAAACCTGTAATAAAATTCATAGATATATAGATGAAGGGGAAAATTGAAGGAGAAAATAAAAGCAAGGATGAATTACAAAGGTATAAGACCTTCTCCTACAAGCAATCCCAACATGAGAACAAGGAGACCAATTGTGATGCTTTGACTTGGTGATATGAAGGGTTGTGAGTAAGCAAATAAGGTAAAAGCTGCACCAATTAATCCAATCAGAAGTGCTTTTGTGTTTTGACTTATTTTCTTCTTCTCTTCCTTCTTTTTTGGATGAGGGATTTGAACTTTCTTTTTTGACTTCATGAAGGATTTGATCTTGAAGATGCTAATTTTAATGTCAAAGTTTTGATGGTTTGCCAATGTTTAGCTCTTCATCAATCTTACAACATCTTTTATATTAGTCTTTCTATTACAAGTCAACGCTTTGTATGAGATGATGGTATTTAATAGAGTATATAATATGGTTAATAGATTGATTATTGATCCACTTGGAAATAAAATATTCACCTAAACTAAAGTTGATTGTACAAGCAACAATATGTTAGGTAAATTCTAAGTTGTGTTCACTATTCATTCATAATCTTAGTTGTGTTCTCGCACAATTGATTTATGATGCGATTTGAATTGTTAGATTAAAATTAGTTGATTTATATTTTGATTTTGATAAATTAAATGCAAAATACAAAGTCAAAATATGAATAGTGCAATCTTTGTATAATAGTTCAGATAGACTAAAACATGGTTCCATTAATACATATAGAATTGATACCATAAAATAAATCAAAGTAAATGGATAACCGATATATTGTTCAAATTTTCAATGATCATCAACAACTTTTGTATCATTCAAGGAGATCTTTAGTCTTAGGGTTATGATAATCAATGTCCTTAGGGCATTAGTTAAGAAAAATAAAAATGGTAAGTTTGTATTGAATTCAACAATTTTTAAATTTTTAAAAGTCAAATCTATCATTTTTCATCATTTTCCAATACAAGATTTTTAAATTTGTCATCTTAACCAATGCCCTAAGGATACTTTTTAACATTTCCCTTATTGTTAAGTACCTTTCTTATCATCATGTTACATACCAAGGCAGCAACAACAAACTATTGTAAGGGTGGATGTTCTAAATACCTTCTAAAATTGTGATTTACAATATGTTGTGAATTCATTAAAAATCATATCAATAAAATTCTTGATGTATGGAGCAAATTAATCAAACAACCAAACCAACGTGGGTGGTAGTTATAAACACAAACAAAAAATATAACAACAAAGGAGAAAGAGACAGAGAACACACACAAATTTGTTTACCAAGTTCGGTCCAATACTGATCTACTCTGACGGAAAGAGCAGCTCCCCGTTCCACTATACTCACTCCGGTCACATTTATAAGAAAAGAATGATTTTTTCAGGTACATTGAATAATTAATGTATGCGGTCACATTCATAGATTAGATACATTAATTATTCAATGTACCTAAAAAAATTATTTTTTGCTTATATATGTGACCGGATGGAGTAATGATTAGTAACTTTACAAAGAGATATTAAAGAGATATTTGTGCTTTAAAAATATTTGTTATATTCAAAACGAGGAAAAAATATATTTGCTTATATATGTGACCTCGTTTTTTTTCCTTCACTGAAAAATATATTTGCATCAAATCTTCCTTCATATGGTACAAAAGTATATTTATTGTCCATAAATATATTTTCAGCACAAAATATATTCAAAACAAATATTTCATATTTTTAGCAACAATATTCTTCATCCATCAAATTTTAAGTCAATTTCAACACAATATTTAGATAAACCAAGGAGATCTCTAATACCTTTGATTTTTTAAATTGATGTAAGTACTCTTATTGGAGAAGGTATATACCATTAATAGAAGAATTCTGCTTTTTATCCAACAAAAATTGCTCATTCCCAACGAAATGACCAAAATACCCCTACGTGAGTTGACTCACACTAGTGTTAAATTTGCATGAGTTAACTCATACTGCGTGAGTTAAGTCACGCCGCGTGCTGTTTTAAGGCCAGGCAGAACCCCATTTTCAATCTCAAATCTCTCTCAAATTACCCAAATCTGAAATTCCTTCAACTTCAAATCAAACAACACTCCAATAACAAGTAAGTTGTCACTTAAACTATGTTGGTATGATAGATTTTTTCACTTAAATTAGAATTTTTTAGTTTTAGAGTTTTGTTTAAAGGCTTAAATATTGCACTCATCCCTGCAAATATGGCCCATTTAAGTTTTGGTCCCTGTAAAAAAAAAAATTGTTTTTAGTCCCTGCAAATTTTTTTGTTTTTTAAAATAGTCCCTAACCCATTTTTGTGATGATTTGCATACGTGGCACATGATGACTGGACCTATTTTGTAGTTTTTGGTCCCTGCAAAATATTTTGTTTTTTAAACAGGTCCATGCAAAATTTTTTGTTTCTGAAAATAGTCCCTGGAGGGACTATTTTAAAAAACAAATTTTTTTGCAAGAACCAAAAACAATTTTTGTTTTTACAGGGACTAAAACCAAAACGAGGCATATTTGCAGGGACTAAAACCATATTTTAGCCTTGTTTAAATTTTGATTTTTTTTGCAAGAAATGATACAATGTTGCACGTAAATAACTTATATTGCTTAATTGTTATGATGTTTAGATCCTTGCATGTTTGTTAGATTTTTTTGTCTTAAATTAGATTTTTTTAGTTTTAGGGTTTAGTTTAAGTTTTGATTTTTTTGGCAAGAAATAATACAATGTTACATGTAAATGACTTATATTGCTTAATTGTTTAGATGTTTGCATGTTTATGTTGCAGTTATCAGTTTTAGAGTTTATGTATAATTTGAACTCCAAGTGTTTGATGAAATGTTTGAATGAGTTTTTCATTGATTGTTAAATTTTTTATGGTGTAGGTAGGTTTGAAACAATGACTGATTTGTTCGGTGTTAGCATACACTTCAACGGTGAAAAATCTCAGATGTTCAAGGTTCGGTACATTAATGTCATGTTAAAAGGTCTCAAGGATCAACTGGATGAAATCAACCAAGGACTCAACCCCGGAGACACAAGAAGGGTGGAATACATTTGGTATGAACGTCAAACGTTGGACGACGGGAGAATCACGTTCAGTCGGCTAGAATTAAAGAACGACGACGTGAGGAGCATGTTCTCAATTTTTTGGCAGCACAACATGGTTTCATTGATCGATATATTTGTCACGTTGCAGAGATAAACTAAAGATATTCTCAACAATTTGATTCCACCAAAAGATCGTGATTAGGTAGGGAATGCACCTTCCAACTACAACAATTGTCTTACCTATTAAATGGATAAATTCAAACTTGCTAAACAACATCTCTCAAGCATTCACCCGGAAGTTTTATTGTTCCTTTCAAAACAACATGTATTATGCAGAATCAACTATATAAGTTATGATATGGAATTCCTTCATATAAGATGAGTGTCACAGAATGCACCTCATTCTTTATGTGATAGCATATATAGTTGATTATGCATAATACATGTTGTTTTGAAATGAACAATAAAACTTCCGGGTGAATGCTTGAGAGCTGTTGTTTAGCAAGTTTGAATTTACCCCAAATTCAGAGGTAAGACAATTGATGTACCACTTATCTCTATCCGAATGTAATGTAATGATAGGACATATTTAGGAGCTTTATGTAATGTAACTTTTATTCGAATTTATTTAATACACAACTTTATTCGAATTTATTTAATACGCAACTTTTTATTCGAATTCATGCTGAGTTTAATTAGTCTTTTTTCGAATTTATTTATTCTTTTATACATAATTTTTATTCGAGTTTATTTATTCAATATGCAATCATAAAATAAATGCAAATATAAACAAAAATAAAGGAACACAAGTAATAAATATAAGATCTCATTTTATTAATATAATTCATATTATATTTACAATGGGGTAAAACTAAATCTGCAGAAGAAAAAAAACCACAAGAAAACCAACCTATCTGGGGTAAAACTAAATCTGCAAATTTAGTTTTATCCCAGTTAGGTTGTCCAACCTTCTTGGGGTAAAATTACTTCTACTTCATTTTACCCCAAGAAGGTCACCAATCATCTCAAAGTCAAAACAACCTCTCGAAATCTTCAAAGATGCTTATTTTTATGAAAGGTCAAGGATGGAAAAACAACATTTGTTGTAGAAGGAAGAGGAGGGAGGAGAGTGAGGAGGAGAGAATGTCAGAAATGGTGTGAGAAATAGTGATAAGGAGGGTATTTATAGATGGTTTAAGGTAACATAGCACTTAATGGGGGTCAAAAAACGTGAAAAAACTTAAAAAAAAACGTGTAAAAACCATTAAAATGCATTGACCACCGTCCCAAAAACGTGTTCTTGGTGCATGAACAACCGGTCAACCTGCGTGAGTTAACTCACGCAGAGTTTAACACTAGCGCGATTTAACTCACGTTGCATGCATGGGACAGCGTGAGTTAACTCGCGCTGCTGTGGCCGGTTGTTCATGCACCAAGAACCCATTTTTTGGACAGTGGTCAGTTATTCAACCTTGATTTTCCACATTTTTACACGTTTTTGTTTACACTTTTTTGACTACATTTAGTGCATACAAAACCTATGGTACCATTCCCCTCTATAAATAACCTTCCAACCTTCACCATTTTCTCACACCATCATCTCACATTCTCTCCTCCTGCTCACACTCTCGTGTTTATAGTCTTTGTCTTTTTACCTTTAGGAGGGTGAAAAGAGGTCAATCGAGAGGTAAAAAAAGGACAATCGAGGGGTAAAAGTAGGCCAATCGACTTGGGGCACAAAGAGGTCAACCTTTGGGGTAAAAGTAAATCTGCTTCTTTTTACCCCAAATTTTTTTTACCGTTGGTAAAAAGACTCTTCTTGGGGTATAAAAGAACTAGACTTAGATTTACCCCAAGGGTTGATGTCTTTTTGCCCTAAGAAGGTTGGTCTCTTTTTTCCCCAAGCTTGGTCTTCTTTTACCCCAACGTTGACCTCTTTTTACCTCAAAGAAGCAGATTTAGTAATTTCGAATAAAATGTATCAATTATTGTAAATGTATCAATTATTAATAAAATGAGATTTTATATGTATTATTTATGTTCCTTTCTTCCTTTCTTTTTATTTATATTTGCATTTATTTTATAATTTTATCATCTAAATAATATAATGTTCGAACACTAATTAAACCCGATGTGAATTTGCATATTAAAATTGCGTATTAAATAAATTTGAAATAAAAGTTGCATATTAATAAACATGAGTTAACTCACATTGTAATTTTTTAAAAAATTTACACCAGCGTGAGTTAACTCACACTGCGTGTTTTAACTCACACAAAGTTAAACTAGCGTGAGTTAACATGCACAAGGGTAAAATGATCTTTTCAATTGGGAATAAGCAAAAACTGTTGGGTAAAGAGTAGAATTCTTAATAGAACTGCCCATACCAAGGTATTGGACAAAATATTTGGGTCAGGGGATGTCTCTTAATATACAAGACAATTGTTTTAGACACCTACTGATTGTTACATGCATCCATCTAACGACAATCAACCGTTGTTTGATACTTTTTTTTTAGGAAAATGTTACATGAACACCTTTTATTCATACACCCCATTGTACACCCCATGCATTTGGGATATTTTGATAAGTTCATCTCACAACCACACATTCTCTTCTATTTGTGTGGGATCTAGGTTGCGATGTGTCAAAATTTTGTGTGGGTGTAAAAGGTATATTGTCACATGAGGTGGTACATGTATCACCACTCTTTTTTTTAATTGGTTCATTCCATTTAAAAGGTGTTTCAAACGGTTCGACTTTTTTAAATATCTAGAGAGTAATTGTCGAATTATAAATTGCATGTGCAGTGCCATTCTCATTAGCCAACACTACGTTCTATCCCCATGCACCTTTTTTTTTCTTATCCTTCAATTTACCAAAACCCAAGCAACCAATTTTCATAAGAAAAAACTCGGATTCATTTTCATTGTTTAACATGGAATATAGAGGGCTTTGATAGCTGCCAACTTCAATTGTATTTTTTTTGAATTTTTTTTTCTGCACCAATTGTACATACATGAATCATAATAAGCTATATAATTTTTTTTTTCTTTCTAACTCCCTTTGTTTCTTTTTAACTAAAGCTGCATTATGGTCATTTCCTATGTTCACATGGCCGCTCGCACTGTCATTCTAGTTAAGCCATAAATGAGCAATGTTAGCAACACACATTCTAACATACACTTTTAAACACATTATTTTTGATTGGTTAAAAATCACATGGAATCCACCAAATTTATAGGGGACCCACATGATTTGATGGAACCCAAATGAATTTTAACCAATTAAAAAGAATATGTTGAAAAATGTGTGTTGTTAACATTCTTCAACCATAAATATAATTCCACAAGCAAGCACTCTATCTTATACCCAATTTTCAGTCCAATGACTTTCTTTTTTTTAAATGCAAAAATTTGTTAAAAACGAAGTTCCAACACAAGACAAATATGTACGGTAGAAATAAATTACAAAGTAAAGACATCATATATAGGTAGAACATGCAAAAAAAAAAAACACAATAAAACACCATTACAAACATCACCTAACCGATGGCTACCACCAACACCAATAAGAAAACTAACCTACAAGAACTAAATTCAAAACCTAAATCAAATTTAGACCCCACACTTACTCGCGAAAGACCACATAAATAAAATACAATCAATTACCGTCTGTTGCTCACCAGAAACCCCTAAAAAAAAACCTCAAAAGACGACCTCATCTTCTCATTACCACAGTTGAGCCTAATTACACACCCGAAAAAAGTCTTCCAACAGTCCTTCGGGTTCCACCACCACTTGACCCTCATTCCGCTGGAGAAGACACACTATAACAAGCTCAAAAACTTGAGTCAATAAACTGACTCCCCCTCTCGAATCAAAAGTGATCGACCCACTACACTCCATAAACAAATCACTAAAACACCCCTTAACTCCCAACCTACTAGGGAAAACTCCATAACCAACACATGACAATTGGACCTAGACACTAACTCTCGCTCTCGAAGCAAAAACGATTGATCCACCAGAAGACATGAGACAAATCCCTAAGACAGTCTACAGATAGAGCGGTAGCTCAAACATAATCATATAGGAAATAAAAAGCCATAAGTCAAACAAAAACCCAAAACTAACACAAGCCAAAGGCATCATAGATTGACGCATATACCCCATGAGTAGAGAACAAAGATTAACCAAAAACCCATGCAACAACACCTCTGTTTCTCTTCCAACAGAGGAGCCCAATTACACATCCAAAATCACCACCACCGCTCTTTCGAGTTACCACTAAACACCCTATTCACTGTAGAAGACACACTAAAAAGCCCAAAATCATGAAACTAGATTCAAACTCTCGACCTCAAATCAAAAGCGATCGGTCCACCTAAACGCATAAACCAGATCACCAAATCAAACTCCGGTCTCGACGCAAAGGCGACCGACCTACCATAACCCATAAAACACAACACGATAGTTGGTGTGGTGGCACAAATAGAAACATATCAAGGATTGACCCAACTAGAATGCAAAAAACAAACAATAACTTGACCAACGCAACCCCACACAACACCAATATGTATCCCAAGACCCTCAGCCAAAACATGTCCAAAAAACCCATAAACCAACACCTTTGTTCCTCTTCCCACATCGTCAAATCATGTTGCAAAGCACAATGACATGGTGTTTAAACAAGAAACCATGTGTCGGTGTTGAGATTTGTGCTTAAAGACATAACCATCACCACTAACGTGATAAAGTTAACACCACCAACGTTACACGCAAACAAACCCATCAACCACCAAAAGAGGACCAAATCTTGTATCAGCCACCACACAATAACCCGATGATGACTTAGGCTACACACAACCAAAAACACCTAGGCTAACCCACCAAAAATAAACATTAATCAACACAAAAACGACCCAAAAGGCCATCCTAATAGATGTAAACAGAGTTGCTAATAATCAAAGGAAGAAAAACCATAAACAAGGTTACCCAAACACCAAACTAAACCCAACATAATAAACACCATTACTAATGCCATTCCCAAAAACAGAAAAGAAAACCAGCTAAAAAATTACACTTGAAAACCGAAAGGCCTCAAGCCAACAACAACAATAACCACCCATTAAACTGAAATTCTCAAGCGTCTTGAATATAATGTTATGACCTTAATAAGATGTATGCCATGTTTTACGACTCCACTAGAGGTCCACCGCCAAAACCCGCACGCACATGGCTGCTGGTAGATCTGAAGGTAAGTGGTGCGGAGGGCCAAACCCTCTCATTGCGCCACGACAACGGTGACTACATCTTTAGGAAGAGGGACTTGATTTATGGGGTATGGGGCAGTGAGTTTTCTGTTGAGAGAGGGCATAGAAGGGGGAAGCTACAGAGGCCTTTATAATTGCTAACACATTGTTCACATTCAATGACTGACATCCCGAAAACAATAATTAACCTTACCATAAGTCGAACACCATAAAAAATATGCAGTCGCATCATCCGAAGCTTTCATTTTTAACAACTTCTATGACATGGTGTGATTGTTGAATCTTTAACCTTGAGGACAACATCAATTTGGAGTAGTGGTAACAATAACTAGGGGTGTTCATGTCCAATCCAATCCAAAGCAAACCCCAGTAACCGAACCGAAAAACCAAAAACCGAACTAATCAAAAAACCGAAAAACCGAAAACTGAAAAAACCCCGCAATTTTAAATGGATTGGATTGATTTTCAGTTCCCTTAGTATAAACCTATATAATCCAATCCAAACCGAAATGTTTATACTTGTATATATATTACTATATGATTTTTTATAAATGTTTCCTAAAGTTACAATTATGTAACTATTTTCTAGACTTGTTCTTTAATAATGTTGACTTTTTTATTGTTCTTTTAAGAAATATTATTAATTTACGATTCTGCAACTATTTTCTTTAACCTCCTATTTTATTTGCTTTATTTTTTTTTTGAAGAAGAAAGTATGTTACTTTCATTCTCTACTTATTCATCTTTTTCATAACCTTATATTTTTATTAAATGTCATAAAATAATATATTTTCTTAAAAGAAAATGAAAAAATATACAACAATGAAAACCGAAAACCAATCCAATCCAAACTGAATATTTTTGGATTAGATTGGATTGGATTTGATTTTAAAACCAAATCAATTGGATGAACAAATAACAAAACCGAAAAAATTGGACCAGATGATTTTTCTTCCCAAAACCGAACAAACCCCATCCGCGAACACCCCTAACAATAACCAAGATAAAGCAACAACGGATAATAAACAATGTTAAAGTGAAGGGAACAAATAACAAACGATGTTAAAGTAAATTGTAACCATTGAGATAACATTATTTGTTATAATGTTTATACAAGGAATTAAGTTTTATATTAGTTTGCTATGATTTACATCTTTGAATGCTTTTGAAATAACTAATGAATGAATCATGTTGACACCGACTCGGAGAGTGTAATTTTATTTTATTTTCCGTATGACCGCCACCGATGGTCATGGCCTCTTTGAACAAAGCTTGGTGTTTATAGATTTGGAAAAACTTATGGGGATGAGGGTTGGACAACTCAACCGATTATAGCAAAGAATTGACAAATTTAGAAGTGTAAATGGAGCCATATAAACAACTATCATTTATATGTAAAGAAAAAAAAAATTCTCTACAAAACCGGTTCACAAGATGATTATCAAATATAATATCGACGATTCAATTAACTCTAAAAACACAATTTGATTGAGAAAAGTTCAATGACAAAATAGAAGAAGTTATTATAAACTCAACCGTAGTTTGTATACTCTCCACCTCTATATATAAAGGAGATATACGATTTTGCATTGACTTTTATCTTCCAATTATTATACCATAAATTTAAGCTATTCTAGTTACAATTTTATTTTTTTGTATACTATTATATTTAAATCTTTAATTAAAAAAATAGTTAAATCTCATTATTATAGAAACAATTCCACTATAATTGGAATATTGTAAATTCAATATTTATTTGATTGTGATATATTACAAAAAAGGATAAAGCTAAATATAGCGAAAGTTTACTTCGTGAAACATAGCGAATGTTTTTTGATTTCCGTTTCTTTAGCAAATACCTCCTTGTATTCCGCCAAACAACAAACTGTCATTGGTTTATTTTGTTTTGGGAAGCATTCGTTGTCTTTTCTTTCCCACTATATAGCAATGCTCTAAAAAAAAACATTATAAGCAAATACGATAAAATAAATAATAGAAATAAAAATGGAAAGATGGACAATTGTTAGTGACCGTATTGATGCTAGTAATTATATATTTTGAATTTACACAAAAAAAAAACTCATTTTAAAGAAATTAATGTAACAATTTTTTTTAAGAAGCCTATTAATTTGACATAAGAAAGGATGGATACTTTTTGAAGGATAACTAGGAGTTAAAAAAAAAATTAATATTGTTACGCAATCAGAGATGAAGGAGAGAAAGAAAGAAAAGTGAGAGTTTCAATCGTCTCTTGTTTGTATTTCTCTGTTACTAATGAACCTTATTTACAAGAAAACATAACAACATGTGTTAACAAAATTAGCCAAATAGCTATGAGTCTATGATTTTTTTTTTTTTTTGAGGGATGAGTCTATGACTTATAAAATATAATACTAGTGCTAGTATTTCATAAAAGAAACTAACTATACCGACAAAAATCAATTAATTTTAAACAAGCATTGCAAAATGCTTAAAAAGAAATCAAATGGCTGATTTGAGTGGATTATAAATTTTAGTGAAGGTTAAATCAATTAGAAGTATATGCGACTTTGAAAGTTAGTCGAAACATTTATTTGTAAAACTTTACTTATTTTTGGTAAAATTCAAATTGCTAGAGTCATTTTCTCTTGAAAAACAAACTTTAGACAAAAATATTGATTAAAGAGTACATGTATAAGACAAAAAAAATGTTAATTAACGCTTTAGGGATTAATACTGAAATAAAAATGAAAACAATAACTATAGCTCAACTTTGCCAAAAAGTAACCCAAGGCACGCTTCAACTCTTTTTTCTATTTTTGATCAAACATGAGAATGGGATCATAAAGCTACTTCAGACCTTGTTTTGGAAAATTATCACTTTGATTGAACACATTCCATGAATCTTATAGCTAGCAAATTTGTGTTTCATGAAATAATGTTTCTCAAAGTAATAAAAAGCAAAGTTCATTCATCCATATATCGTCAAATCAATTTAAAATAACTATACCTAGCTTCGTTAAACTTCACATGATTGGTAGTATATATAGTGCATGCATGAATTGGAGTTGGATAGCTCATTCAAATAGTGCTATCAACTACTTTGTAAACATAACATATATTAGGTTTTGCTAGAAGTCACCTATAAAGGTGTCTTTTAGCAACCCACACTTCAAGGTGTGATTTCCACTTTTAGTTATAACTTTGCTAAAAGACACCTTCATAAAAATTAGTTGGTGTCTTTTAACAAATGCTCATAGAATAACTTGCTAAAAGACACCTTCATAAAATGTATCTTCTAGCAAAACTCTCTCTCTAGATATATATATGAAACATAAATATGAGAAAATAACGAAAAAAATTGAACAAGTATATATTAACATGGATTTGCTATGATACATCAATTAATTTTTATGAAGGTGTATTTTAGCAACAAGCACCTTAGAGTGTATTTAACAACTTTTAGTTATCACATGTTAAAAATACTCCTTATAAAAAATAAATGTGTTTATTCTAACGATGTTTGTGGGAGTTGTTAACACCTATTTAATTTTTAGAATAAGTGTTTTAGCAACATACACCTCAAAGTATATTTAACCACTTTTTAGTTATATCGTATCTAAATTACTCATTCTAAAATACAAGTGGGTTTATCCTAGCAAGTCCTATATATTTGCCAAATTGTCACTGTGTTGCTGGTACTATAAGAAAATTATCATTGAACCAAACTAAAATAGGTGCGTGCAAATTTTCTTTTCCATCTTTATTACAAAATGTCACAGTGTTTATGGTGTAAGTAGGTTTTCACTATAACATATTAACATATCTTAAATGTGCGTCTTTAAAAAAAAACTTAAATGTGCATCTTTTACTCCCCGTTTTTCACTATTGAATAATATAACTTGTAAGGTTTTAAGTTGGGACACCCCCATATACCATGACAGAGACATTTTTTTTTTGAAGAGATGACAGAGACATTTTATTACACCAAAGTAACTGATTTTAAAGGTCACCTTTTTCGCACCAATCACTCACATAAAAAGATTGTCTTACTTGGACTTAAAACACATATTCGTGGTTTAATAAAAATAAACTTCCTAAATCATTTTTTTTATGGGCAAAAAAGGGGGTGAATTGAGTGAATCATGATCATCAAATTAAATCATGAATGGTGAAGATTAAAACACAATGTCATGGCTTTTTTTTAAGTGTTTAAATATGTGACCACTGAATTCATTTCATTCTTTATGATACAAAATTAATAGACATAATTTTTTTAGTCTTTTCCTTTATATATTTTCCATTGATAAAAAAGGGATAATTTCACCGACCTCCCCTGAGGTCTCTTTAAATAACATAAACACCCCCTGTAATTTTAGAGTAGACACAAACCTCTCTTAAGTTCTTTTAAAATAGATAGACATCTCCCTTTGAGACTTAACAACAACTTAACACTGTTAGTTTTGAATTTTTATAACTAAAAGGGATAAAAATATTACTGTGAACAATATAAACAACAATACTCACGATACTGATTTTATGATTTTATAAACACAACCAAATCGCCTATACCAACAATAAAAAAAATAAGTGTTGTAAACACAGCCCTGTCTACGAACCCAAATACTAGATCCTTCGGCAAATGGATTCTGTAAAAAATAATTGTTGTCATGAAATTCTTTGTATAAAGAAATTAGGTGTAAATTCAGATGAAAATACATTCTATCATAAAAGTGGGTGCTAAGAAATTGTGTTCTTAGATTTTACCCAAATCCTATGATTTTGGTGATGTCGATTATGTGGACAACACCATTCTCTTTCACAAACGAAGCACATGAGAATAGAACAAATTTGGATGATGAAAACTTTATGGCGGAAGATAGTGCAAAACATGTATAAAAGTTTGAGTTTTTCTTTTTATTTTCGAACGCCAGTTTAACACTGTAACATCAAAGGGAGGTTAGTGTTATTTGTGAAAATAGAGGGGGTGTAAGTGACATATTAACATACCTCGAGGGAGGTGAGTGTAATTTGCCTATAAAAAATATACACATCATATATTTTCCAAGTTCTTTGAACACATTTCCTCTTTAGGCAGTATTCAAATTACATAAGAGACATTAATCACAAAAAAAATAAAAATAAGAAGAGCTACAATTTGGCCACAAAATCATTTTTCTCTACATTTTGGAAAAACACCATTTTTTTCCCTTCAAAATAAGACTTTGGTGTCTCAAATATGAGTAATTATCATGTGAACATAAAAATTTGAACACTTTTAATCACACACATTAAAAAGAAAAAAGTTGAAAATAATAATAATTAAATAATATATTTTAAGAGTAATTATATGATATATATATTTTTTTATATACTTGAGCAAAGTGTCTAGATCTATGTGTCAAAGAATTATTCCTCCAATCTATATTTTGAGATACACATTGGTCGCAAGCATAAAAATGAGTTATTTTGACACATACATAATGGAAAAAGTATAGAAGAGAAAAAAATAATATATATATTTGAAATAATTAAATGATAGATATTTTAATCAGGTACCTGCCTATATAATTCTGATTTGGTGGTGTGTTTGTGTAAGTATTTCTCCTTGATATTAATATGCATAGTTGCATACACTTAATTTATAGGTTCATCTAGGCTAGGGCAGCACCACATGGTTACAAGTCTTTTCAACTTTAATTTTTGATTTAGATAGGAAGGCTTCGAGACATTTGTGATATCGCATGCATGCATAGAGAGACCACCATTGTCAACCATATTGTACTTGCTAATTATATATAGAAAAATACGTTGTATGTTTTCCAAAAACCAATTAGGGTAGGCAAATGATGTTCATTTTTATTTCTTTCATTAGAAAAAAACATTATTCACACTCACATAAGAAACATGAGGCTATTCCTTCCTAATTAATTAATGAACCCCTTTAGCAGCCATTACTTTTTGTAGCATAGGAATTTTTATTTAATTTGGGAATATGATACTTAGTCGAAAGTGAGTAATATTTTATACTTTTATCAGCACAAGATGCATGCACAATTTGAAACAAACCCCTAACATAAGTTTGGTACTCCCTCTGTTTCTAAATATAAGCAAAATTGAATTTTTTAAGTTCATTCATTTAATGATGTATGTGGTTAATAATATGGACCACATACATTATTAAATGAATGAATCTAAAAAGTTAATTTTGCTTATATTTAAAAACAGAGAGAGTATAGCCTAAACCTTTGGGCGTATCAAAACAGAAGCTATTACATTCCCCACATCCTTGTTTTGGACTCCAAATCTTAGACCATTTACAATGGTTTTCTCCTTCAACAAAACTCAACATCCAATTTTTCAATTCCCAACACTCCACATCATTTTCTCTCTCTTATTCAACACTCATTCAACTTTTACCATTTTCAATTGTTTTTCATTCAACACTCTACCCCACCACTTTTTATTTCTTATTCTTATTTAATTTTATATTTTTGTTTTATAATTACATAAAATTACAATTATCGATTATAATTAAATTAAATTAAAAAACACTTAGCAATTTATTTTTTTGTTTTTTGTAAAAACAAAATTTATTTAAATAATTTAAAATGTAATACAACAAACTAAGCACACAACACACAAGTAATTTATTTAGTACGATACAAATCATCTTCAATCACGAAACATTCCAAACTTTGTCCATATGTGCTTCACTAGATCTGCTTGCAATTCATGATGTACATTTGGATCACACAACTCGGATCTAGCACGCACATGATTTGCAAAAGCGGGTGACACCTCGGTCGAGTATGGTTGCGGACTTGCGGTGTACTAGATCCACTTCCCTCAGATTGCGCAAAATCAGTCCAACGTTGAGCATATGTATCTCGTTCATCCTCAACAATCATATTATGTAATATGATGCATGACCTCATGATGCAACTGCTTCAAGAATAACTGTGGTGGTTCCCTTATCCCCCCGGTAAATTGACTTTTCCATGCTTTAGGACAATTTTTCCACTCGCAGTGCATGCAGCCAATACTCCTGATCATCCCTGGGAACCCTCGCATTTCACTAACATGTAGTATTCTTTGCAGATCATCTTGGGTTGGTGCTCTCAGGTACACTTGCTCATACAATCGTATGATTCCTTTACAGAATCTACGTAAGCACTCCAATGTTGTAGTACCTCCTATTTTGATGTATTCATCGACCGCATCTGCTGCCACACCATATGCTAACATTCACATTGTCGTGATACATTTTGCTAAGGGTGATATACCTTCTTTATTGGTTGTATCAACTCGTTGGGTGAAGTAGTTATCACTACTTGAAAGGTCTCCAACGATTTGAAGAAAAACGTGTTTTTGCATGCGGTACCGACGACGAAACATTACACCGTCATATGTAGGCTAATTGGCAAAGTAGTCGTCAATTAGTCTTTGGTTTGCCGCTGCATGATCTCTATTGAAATATTTTCTACTACGAGATGCACTATCTTCCAATATTTTTTTTCGACGCTGAATAAATCGGTTGACGATATAAGTGTCTTCAATATCACGTTTTTGTTTGTAGGCTTCGATATTAAAAGGATCCATTGATAGTTTTTTGTAATATTGGAAGTAGATTGAATAGTTTTTTGTGATATTGGAAGTAGATTGAATGAGATTTGTGATATTGGAAGTAGATATGAGTCGCTATATATAAGTACATTGAGTGGTGGACACTGACGGATTCGAAATAAGTTATTGTATAGATTTAATTATCAGATAAGGACTACATTCAAATTGGGTGGTACATATTCAAACACAATAACCCATACATTAAAGCCAAAAGTCACGGATAATTATCAAAGCAAACACTACAGACTTGACACCACTGACAATTATTAAAGCAAACACTGGGACTAGACAACACTGACAATTTTAAAGCAAACATTGGGGACTAGACAACACCGACAATTTTGACCAAATACAAACAAATATTTGATTGAAATTAATTTCCAAACAGCTCACGCTCCAACTTTTCCAATAGCTCTTTCTTTCGGCCATCGAGATGCTCTTCAGAAGTTAACTTTAGATACATTTTCATTTTCTTAACTTCAGTCTTTTCTTTCATCAATTTGTTTTTCTCCTGTTGCACCAAGGTTAATCTTTCAATTGTTCAAGCTCTTGCTCCTTGAATTGTTTGAATTCAACCCACTCCTTTTCCACCTCCTCCAAAGCAGCGTCCTTGCTTTTCTTTTTACCCTTTTTTTTAGCTGCCTCCCTACCCATTAGACGAGCACTAGATCCTACAGAGTTTCAGCCACATGCATCACTGTCGTGAGATCTCTTAGATCCACTACTTCCTGAGCCAATATTTCCTCCTACTTGACTACCATAACATGGTTGATCACGGAGAGCGTGTCATTCTTCCATTAAAGTAAATTGAACATTCTTTCCACATGCATATAATTCTTGCGCTTTTGCCAAAACATCAGTTTTTGACCAGCCGCTTCCTTGCAAACGCTTAGCGCCTTCATAAGCACCAATCCATTTATTCAGTACTTTACTCATATAATTAAAACGGTTTCGGCATGCAACTAGATCTCGCAGAGAATCGAATGAGCAATACTCATTACAATACTCAGCAATTTTACCCCAATATGTTTCACCTCTCTGGTTTCTCCCGACAACACTGCTTGTTCCATATTTAATCCACACACTAATTAGCACCAAATTTTGTTCAGTGTTCCATGCTAGTTGCTAGTTTTTCTTGCTCTTAGGAGTTGAATCTTCTGGATTTGGAGTTACTTCATTAGCAACTGTCATGCCACCAGGAGTTATTTGTGTTGAAAATTCATGAAATTCAGGTGCATCAACACTGGGAAAATTTTCATTCTCCATTGGCAGATAACCATTAAACCGGGGTATTTGAGATGGATATCTCATCATACATCCATAATATGGATGAAAGTTTGGAGCAGAGGATGACTGGTTGAAATTCGGTGTTAAACCAAAATTAGGTATGTTTTGTGGACGTTGGTTGGAAAATTGATTTAGATTTTGATAATTGTTGGGATTTTGGTAGTTAAATGGGTAATTAGAATAATTTTGGGTGTTGAAATGGTTATTATTGGGATCCATTTCACTAAAAACAAGATTAAAACTTCACTTAGTTTGCTAATA